>Ga0316602_10000639_pt1 | contig 15205 bp, 11 predicted proteins | sample OWC_soil_day10_C_FD_203103 | JGI IMG/M metagenome (GOLD analysis project Ga0316602, IMG submission 203103) | Wetland soil microbial communities from Old Woman Creek delta, Ohio, United States - OWC_soil_day10_CT | ecosystem: Environmental > Terrestrial > Soil > Wetlands | place: USA: Ohio... | reverse complement strand
TTTATTAAATCCCAATCACAATTAGTTTGTGATTGGGATGAAACTCTGTACTAAATGCAAAAGATTGGACAATGGAAAATGTTATACTGCGAACAGTTAACCAAGGTTCAATTTGACGAAGAATTGTGAAAATGTTCAATTACCTAGAATGGAGTAATGGAATTGGAACCGAGACTAATAAAAATCAGAAGAAAACCCATTTACCATCTACGAGAAATATACTCAATATTTAAAGCATCTATTTTCATAAAAAAAGAATGTATTTTTTGCAATACAAAATTTCTTTGACAATTATCTTGTCGTATTTTTAAATTCATTATATTGCGTTGTGGAATTTGTAGCTCACTTACTTGAAAATTTTGAACTGACTTCTTCACAATTAAACCTCCACAGAATTACTTTATTCGCCATTTTATAGTATCAAATTTCCATTTAATATTCCTTTGAAATCACAAGCTTAATCAGAGATTAACTCGGTGGAATCGTCGTTGTGCTTTCTTTAGAATGAATCTTTTTTCTCGTCATTGCTTTGAACCAGTCCATATGGAAAATGAGATGAAGCATAATCAAAATGGTAAGAGCATAACTTGACCATTCATGCAGAGATTTGACGTTTATAGCCTTTAAGAATGACATTAAGGCAGGCGGCTTTATGGATATAGCAACTCCTGTGGCAATGCTCACGGCTCCAAATAATAGCAGGGCGATATCTAAATAATAGTTTCTTTCAGGTTTTGATAGCATACGTTGATCCTCCAATTATTCTAAATTGATTTTAATTATACTTGATAAATGTGACAAAAATATTACGGCATAAGAAGAAACAACTAGCTGTAGTTCTTGAAGGATGGTGCACGCTATTGACGAAATGAAAGAGTGTTGCTACAATTATTCTAGTTATAATATATAATAGAATTTAAATTAGGATTGTTACTGGTGACAGGCAAAACCTAAATCAAATGCGGATGGAATGATCTATTTGCAGTTGGTTTAGGTTTTTTTTATTTAACACAACTAAATCAATTTTGGGAGGTAAACGATGATGAATTACAAAATGCCAGAAGGTTTTTTATGGGGCGGTGCAGTAGCTGCTAATCAATGTGAAGGCGCATGGAATAGTAATGGTAAAGGTGCAAGTACTGCTGATTGCATGACAGGTGGTTCGCTCCATGTGAAGAGAGAATATACGCATGGTGTAGAAGATGGCAAGTATTATCCAAGCCATGAGGCAATTGATTTTTATCACCATTATAAAGAAGACGTGAAGTTGTTTGCTGAAATGGGCTTTAAATGCTTTAGGACTAGCATCAATTGGACACGGATTTTCCCAATTGGTGATGAATCAGAACCAAATGAAGCAGGGCTAGAATTCTATGATGATTTATTCGATGAATGTCTAAAATATGGCATTGAGCCAGTGGTAACGATTTCTCACTATGAAACACCCTATGGTTTAGTAGAGAAATACGGCACATGGGAAAATAGAAAAATGATTGGATTTTTTGAAAATTATTGCAAAGTGATTTTTAAAAGATATAAAAATAAGGTAAAATACTGGATGACCTTTAACGAAATCAATGCCATTATGATTATGCCATCGATTGCGGCAGGTATTCATATGGAATTTAGCAAAGTAGATTCGAAAGTTTGCATGCAAGCGGCACATCACCAATTTGTTGCGAGTGCAAAAGCTGTAAAATTAGGTCATGAAATTAATCCAGCGTTTAAAATTGGCATGATGATTCTATATCCTTATACGTATCCAGAAACATGTAATCCAGTAGATTCGATTGAGGCTATGGGTATTATGGATATACACTATATTTTTTCGGATGTGCAAGTCCGAGGTTATTATTCAAGAAAGGCGAAAAAATATTTCGCAACGCAGGGCATAAATATTGTGATGGAACCAGAAGATGAAGTGATATTGCGTGAAGGTACTGTAGATTATATTGGTTTCTCTTACTACATGTCATCTGTTGCAAGTGCTGAACCAGAAAAGAAAGAAGCTGCAAAAGGAAATATGATTCGGGGTATTGCCAATTCATATCTTAAATCAAGTGAATGGGGTTGGCAGATTGACTCCGTTGGCTTACGTATCTCACTGAATGCGTTATATGACCGCTATCAGATACCGCTCTTTGTTGTGGAAAATGGCTTAGGTGCTGTGGATACGGTAGAAGCAGATGGTAGTATTAATGATTCGTATCGCATAGATTATTTGCGGTCACATATTGAAGAAATGGCGAAGGCCGTGAATATTGATGGTGTTGATCTGATGGGATATACACCATGGGGGTGTATTGATCTAATCAGTGCATCGACCGGTGAAATGAAAAAACGTTACGGATTTATCTATGTTAACAAAGACAATGAAGGTAAAGGTGATATGAGCAGAAGTAGAAAAAAGTCGTTCTACTGGTATAAAAAAGTGATTGCAAGTAATGGCGCAGAGTTAAAATAAAGTGGTGTTAAAAGATGCTGAGATGGTGGATATTTTCTCGGCATCTTTTATTAGGTAATAAAAATTCTTCATGCAAATATCAATTGACTGAATATATAGAATTATGCTATGATAAACGCAGTAAATAAGAGCGGAATATTGGATGGTGACATTAAGTTGGCCAAACCTTCAAATTTATTGAATAAATTTTGGAGGGGATTAAGATGCATAAAATAATAGAAATGATAGAGAACCGAAAAAGGACAAAGATAAGTAATTGTCTGTTTTTCGGTATTTTTGTGTCTAAAATGAAATATTTGCGTGCGGGAAGGGGACGGCTGCCATGATAATAAAAAAGATACTCAACAATAATGTCATTATTACTGAGAATGAGCAAGCACAGGAAATTGTCGCGATGGGGCGCGGCATTGCGTTTAAAAAGCGTTGTGGTGACAATGTGCCAAGAGCGGAAATCGATAAAGTATATACGCTTTCTAATCAAGAAGTTTTTCATCGTTTTGAACAGCTTGTGCAGAATCTTTCGATGGAATACATGGAGATATCTAGTGAAATTATTGAGATGGCAGAGCAAAGATTGCAAAAAAAACTCAACGATTGTGTCTATATATCCCTTACCGATCACTTGCATATGGCAATTACGCGTTTTAGAGAAGGTGTTGGTATCAAGAATATGATGAATTGGGAAATCAAACGCTTTTATCGTGATGAATATGCGATTGGTGAAACGGCATTGGTGATGCTGAATCAGAAATTTGGACTAGAATTACCAATTGATGAAGCTGGTTTTATTGCACTGCATATCGTTGATGCACAGATTGATGGGGATAAGCCAATCGCTGACTATATCACGAAACTGATACAGGAAATTACGAATATTGTTCGTCATACATTTGCAGTGGAGTTTGATATAGAATCCTTACAATATTATCGTTTTATTACGCATTTGAAATTTTTTGCGAATCGTATGTTTACAGAAAGAGAAACAGTTGCTGAAGTCGATGAAGAAATGGAAAAACTTGTCCGGAAAAAATACGCGGCAGCATACCGTTGTGTGCAGAAAATTGATGTATTTATTCAGATGAAGTACAAATATCAGGTTAGTGCAGATGAAAAATTCTATCTGATGATTCATATCGCTAAGGTAACAAGAAAAGATAAGCTCACTAAGTCCTAAATGCATATTTAGTGCTATAGAATCCTAAGAGTAAAGGAGGATAGAAAATCGTTTTGTGGATGGTGACATTAAGTTGGCCAAACCTTCAAAGTTATATTTAAACTTTTGGAGGAATTATTGATGAGAAAGTATGAAGAATTAGCAAAAGCCATCATTGAAAATGTTGGCGGAAAAGACAATGTAATATCGTTAGCGCACTGTTATACGAGATTGCGCTTCAAATTGCATGATGAAAAGAAAGCAGCGACTGAGGTATTGAAAGATATGGATGGCGTTGTTACAGTTGTGCAAAGTGGAGGGCAATATCAGGTCGTTATCGGCAATGAAGTGGGTGATGTTTATGATGAAATCATAAAATCACAGGGAATTGCTGGTGCGAGCAGTGAGGCTGAAAGTGTTGAGCCGGAACAAAAAATGAATGTGATCGATCGCTTCATTGATATTGTATCTGGCATTTTTACGCCTGTTTTAGGGATGCTGGCTGCTAGCGGGATGATTAAAGGATTCAATGCAATGTTTGTTGCACTTGATTTTATTGATGGAAATGGAGGTACATATCAAATTCTGCAGACAATCGGTGATGGATTTTTTTATTTTTTGCCGATTTTTTTAGGGCTTACAGCAGCACGGAAATTTAAAATGAATGAATTCAGTGGTATGGCTATTGGCGCAGCTTTAGTATATCCATCACTCAGTGCGATCCTTAAAGGAGAGCCACTTTATCACTTGTTTACCGGGACGATGTTTGCTTCTACGGTGCAGATGGAGTTTTTGGGGATTCCTGTAATTTTAATGAATTACGCATCAAGCGTTATTCCAATTATTGCTACAATATATTTTGGTGCTAAGGTAGAACGGCTATTGTTGAAAATGATTCCTACTATGGTTAAGGGTTTCATGGTTCCATTTTTAACGTTACTTATTGTTGTTCCACTGACTTTTGTGATCATCGGTCCTGTATCGACATGGGCAGGGCAATTGGTAGGTTACGCAGCAAATGGTATTTTCCAGTTGAGCCCGGTTCTAGCAGGTTTGTTTATTGGTGCATTTTGGCAGGTCTTTGTCATTTTTGGTATGCATTGGGGTCTTGTACCGATTATGTTGAATAATGTTTCTGTGCAAGGGTTCGATCCTGTTGTTGTTACTTATTTTGGAGCATCTTTTGCACAAACCGGAGTCGTTTTGGCTATTTTATTGAAGACAAAAAATAAGAAGCTCAAATCACTCTGCGCACCTGCATTTATTTCGGGGATTTTTGGTGTTACTGAACCAGCAATTTATGGGGTTACTCTGCCAAGGAAAAAAATGTTTGTCATCAGTTGTATCGGTGGGGCAATCGGTGGCGGATTGATTGCTTTTTTTGGTATGAAACTGTATATGTTCGGTGGATTAGGTATTTTTGCTTATCCATGTTTTGTTGATCCGGTATCGCATGATATCAGCGGCATGAAATATGGAATGATTGCTTCTATAGTATCTTTCCTTATCGGTTTAGGTTTAGCTCTTCCGTTTTACCATGATGAAAAGGAAGAAGAAAAGATTTCTGTTGTAAAAAAAGATGGTAATAAAATTCTGGAAAAAGAAATCTTGACCAGCCCGTTGATTGGTGAAGTGATGGCTTTGGAAGAAGTTCCGGATGAAGCATTTTCTTCTGGCGTAGTGGGAAAAGGTGTAGCAATACTTCCTTCAGAAGGCAAAGTCATCGCACCGGCCGATGGTACGGTAATGACAATTTTTCCTACGGGTCATGCTTTGGGATTGATTACAGATAAAGGTACGGAAATTCTCATTCATATTGGAATTGATACCGTAAAATTAAATGGGCAGTATTTTCAGGCAAAGGTGAAACAAGGCGATACGGTAAAACGTGGACAGGTTCTTGTTGAATTTGATCTGGAAAAAATAAAAGCAGCAGGCTATCCTGTGATTACGCCTGTACTGATCACTAATTTCCAGCAGTACTTGGATATTATTGGGACGGAAAAGACGAAAATCAATTATCAGGAAAATCTTATCACGGTTATTGCATAATAACGAATATTTCACCTGTAAGACACTTTATGTTTTAGAAATATATTAAATGATTGAAGAATACAATGTTGGAGGAAAAAGAATGAAAAAAGCGTTAGCAGTATTAGGACTTTCTACCGTAATTTTTTGTGGCGGCGTACAAGCCGAGGCTGCACCGGGATTTTTTCAAGATGTACCATTGAGCGACTGGTCTTATGAAGCCGTCAACGGGCTCATTACCACAGGACATGTGAATGACTACACCGAACCGATACCACAAGGCCGTATCATGAGCCGCATGGAAATGGCCTTGGTTGTCGATGATGCCATGCAGAACCTCAAAGCATTCACGCCTGCTGAGCAGGATACGATTCAGAAATTGAATAAAGAATATTACTATGACATCAAAAAGATACAGATGCTGTCGAAGCTCGACAATGCGGATTTGGAAAAGGCTGCAAATGAGGGAAACGGCACGACCTTTACGGAAGAAGAAAAAGCTGGCCTGAAGAAAGCGGCAGCTTTTGCGGATAAGTTTTCTATCGATGGCTATGCCAAACTGCGCAATGATCACTATCTGACGGATACGGGCAAGACGACCCGCGCAAATATGGTTCATGTGCAAGTCAATACGACGTACAAGGTAAATGATAATTGGCAGGTCCATGCCGATCTTGGCTATCGTAATTCTTTCAGCGGCTTTGATGAAACGAAATCCACTTCACCGGGTGAGAATCAGACGGGTACCACCATGGATACCTATGTGACTGGCCGCATGGCGGACAATGCCCTCGGTCTTAAAGTCGGCAAGTGGAATGAATGGAACATTTACGGCTGGGGCATGGATATCGACTGCGATTTCTCCGGTGTGCAGCTCGATTATGGCAAAAAAGATTTCAAGACCTATTTAACCACGGGCAAGATGGATCTTTGGGATAATGCCATGGGTGGTGACCGTGAGTATGAACAGGTTACCAGCCTGCGCTTCTTCTATCCATTTGACAAGAAAAATGACATCAATTTCGGTGTTTCCTCGAGTTCTGCTATGGCCAGCCGCTACCAGGATCCTGATCAGGGGCGCGTATTCTATTACTATACTCATGCGCATCACAATTTTGATAACAACTGGGATCTCCGCATGGGCGTCATCAACAGCAATGCAAAACGAGATGATACGGCAACTGCAGCCACAAAGACGAAGCAGCCGGGTCGCTGGATACAGCTCCAGTACAAGGGGAGCAATCTTCAGGCCCCGGGCTCTTATGGAATTACTGCTGATTACCGCTATGAACCGGCTCTCACCTGGCCAACGGTCACGGACTGGTGCGGGCTCAATGAACGCTTCTTCCGCCTTGGCGTAAACTGGGTACCGGCTAAGAACATCCTCCTGAATACCTTCTATACCTGGGGAAGAGAAATTGACACTGGTGCGAGGGACGACCTGTACCGTTTCGAGGCACAGTTCTTCTTCTGATGAAGCAGTGAAATAAAAAATATAATAGGGAGAGCTTTGTATGAAGTTGAAAAAACTTACTAAAGTTGTATTTGGCATGATGGCTTTGGGAACGATGGCGTTTGGCTCATTTGTCAGCCTTGCAAGTGCAGCGCCGAATGATGTAAAGCCAAGAACAATCGTCATGACGGATGGCGAAGTCGATGATATGGATTCGTTTTTAAGATTTCTGCTCTATACGAATGATCTGGATGTAAGAGGCATCATTTATACTAGTTCCATGTGGCATTACAAGGGGGACGGCAGGGGAACTCAGTTTACTACCCATATGGATATTGTCAAATTATATCATCCGGGTTGGCACACAGATCTTCGTTGGTGTGGAACAGATTGGATTAAGGAATATATTGATAAATATCGCACGGTTTACCCGACTCTTTTACAGCACGATAAAAATTATCCGTCTCCGGATAAGCTGCAAAGTCTGGTGCGTGTGGGAAATATTGATTTTGAGGGCGAGATGAATTACGACACCGAAGGCTCGAATTTCATAAAAGAGGCGCTTCTTTCTGAGGATGAAACGCCGATTTATTTTGAAACCTGGGGCGGTGCCAATACTTTTGCCAGAGCCTTGAAATCTATCGAAGATGAATATAAGGGGACGGCGGAATGGGACAGGATGTATCAGAAGGTCAGTAAAAAAGCCGTCCTGTATAATATCATGGACCAAGATGATACATATAAAACCTATATTGCTGTTAAATGGCCGGATATCAAGGTTTATTACAACAGCTGGCAGTTCGGCTGTCTGGCCTATATATGGCCTAAAACCGTACCAGAGGCACAGCAGAAATACTTCCGCGGCGAATGGATGAAGGAAAATATTCTGAAAGGACCGCTTATTGGCGGCTATATGACCTATGGCGATGGGCATAAGCTTGCAGGCGACCCGGAGGACAAGTTCGGCTCGATGGAAGAAACCACGAAAAACGGTTACGGAAAATATGACCTGATATCCGAAGGGGATTCTCCGTCCTTCCTGTATCTTATCAATAACGGTCTGCGTTCTATTGAAAGTCCGACCTATGGCGGCTGGAGCGGCAGACTTTCGCTGTCGGCTTCCACTAAGAATCTTTGGGAGGATAACGAAGGTTCCTTTGACTACAATCCGTATACGAAAAAGTTGGATAAATACTATTCGCAGACACGATGGATTGATGCCATTCAGAATGACTTTGCTGCACGCGTGAAGTGGACGATGAATGATTACCGGCATGCTAACCATGCACCGCAGGAGATTAAGATTCAGGAAGGTCTGGACATCAAGGTGAAGTCGGGTGAAAAAGTCACGCTGCATGCCTCGGCCAGCGATCCGGATGGAGACAAGCTGAACTATAAGTGGTATCCATATGAGGAAGCTGGCTCGTATCGTGCTCCTGTTGCAATCAAAGGCAAGGGACAGGAGGCAAGCCTTATGGTACCTGCTAATGCCATAAAGGGTGAGACCATTCATGTTATTTTAGAAGTAACAGATAGCGGGCAGCCGCCAATTACCCGTTATGCCAGGGTAATCATGACTGTAGAGTAGGAGACATATGGGTTCTTTGTCAATAGTAGTTCATTAAGGCACCAGTTGCTGGGCACATTGTACCGCTGACGAAAGTCCCGGATGAAACATTTGCTTCAGGGGTACTTGGCAAAGGGCATTGCGATTGATCCGTCCGAGGGCCGCATGGTTGCTCCGGCAGACTGCACATGCACTTGAGCTGATTACGGAAAAAGGTACAGAACTTCTCGTGCATATTGGCATTGATACGGTGAAGCTTGAAGGTAATATTTTACGGTTAAAACCAAACAGGGTGAACATGTGAAAAAAGGCCAGACACTCATCGAATTCGATGTAGAAAAAATCAAGGCCGCAGGGTATTCGGTCATTACGCCGGTTTAGTGACGAATCATGCACAGTATCTTGATGTCGTCCTAACGGATGAAAAGGCAATCAAAGAAGAAGAGAGCCTGATTACGGTTGTTGTATAAAATAAAGGAACGCTGGGGCAGAGCATGAGAGCTGTCCTCCCTGGCGTTTTTTCAAAGGGAGATATGCAGAATGAATAGTAGAAAATTTCTTTGTGCGGGTATAGCCAGTGTGCTCATGGCTGGAATACTGTTCGGTTCGGGTGTATCCGTTGAAGCGGCTGCCAAAGCAGCACCCTCGTATCGTACAGTCACAGAGGTCTATGACTGGGGTGCAGCAGTTTCCAAGGTTATCGTTGACCTGGGAGAGGGCGTATCCGCGAATGCAGTGGATAAGAGGACGTTTAAAGTCTATGCAAAACGTGTGCTGGCAGAAGGTGCAACGACGCCGAAGCAGGCTGTGCAGGCGAAAAACAAGATTTCTTTAGGTTCAGAAGCGCAGAAAGATAGCGATCTTGAAGGGTATCGTGAGGTGACGAAAGCTTACGTATCCGATGCTGATGGCAAAGCTGCTGACAAGGGGCGTTATGTGACTATTGAGCTGAAGGTCGGTCCGGATATTGCCATCAGCTCAGCACTTAATTTCGACGTGAATAGTTTTTTCAATAACTGGGTAAAACCGGACTATACGATTACACAGATGAAGGCCGCCGATTCAGTTAAAGGTCTGGTAATTGATAATAATAAGGGCAATGTGCGTCCAATCGTTGATAAATTCAACTACGCACATAAGATTTTTGGCCGTCTGTCTTATGGCTATGCAAGCTACGAGCCGAAAGACAACGAAAAACATCCGTTGATTCTTTGGCTTCATGGTATGGGCGAGGGTGGAACCGATAGTCCGTCAATTCCAATTTCAGCCAATAAGGCGGATATGTTTGCGGATGACTCCCTGCAGTCGCATTTTGGCGGGGCCTATGTGCTTGTACCGCAGGCACGTACCTACTGGATGCATGGTTATAAGGATTTTGGGGATGGGACGTCCATCTATGAAGAAAGCCTTATGCAGCTCATTGAGGCTTATGCCGCTGAACATCCGAATGTCGATAAGAGCCGTATTTACATCGGCGGGGATTCCAATGGTGGCTATATGACGATGCTCATGATTCGTGATTATCCGGAATATTTTGCTGCGGCTTTCCCGACATGTGAGGGTTTGGTGGATAAACTGATCAGCGATGCGGATATCGAGGCATTCAAGAAGACACCAATCTGGTTTACTGCAGCGAAGACGGATACGACGCTTCCACCAAAAGACTATGTTGTACCGACGTTCCAGCGGTTGCAGGCAGCTGGTGCGACAAATGTTCATTTCAGCTTTTTTGACAATGTTGTTGACCGGACTGGCTTGTATAAAAAGGCGGATGGCTCAGCATTTGAATATCCTGGTCATTGGTCCTGGATTTATGTGTACAATGATCAATGTGATGATACCATTGGTGGGAAGACTGTAAAACTTATGGATTGGCTTGCAGCACAGAAAAGATAATAATTTTTATAAAGGGGTTTAGATACAATGACATTTCCAAAAGAATTTTTATGGGGCGGTGCAGTAGCTGCCAATCAATGTGAAGGTGCTTATAATGAAGATGGCAAAGGTTTAAGTATTCAGGATGTTATGCCGCACGGGATAAAAACTCCACACACTGATTTGCCAACAGAAGATAATATGAAATTAATTGGTATAGATTTTTATCATCGTTATCCGGAAGATATTAAGCTTTTAGCAGAAATGGGTTTCAAAACATTTCGTACATCGATTGCTTGGAGCCGGATTTTTCCGCAAGGTGACGATGCAGCACCAAATGAAAAAGGACTGGAATTTTACGATCGGCTATTTGATGAATGCCATAAGTATGGTATTGAGCCGTTAGTTACTTTATCGCATTATGAAACACCGCTTAATTTAGCCAAAAAATATGATGGGTGGGTAAATCGTGAGCTCATCGGTTTTTATGAACGTTATGTACGGACGGTTTTTGCTAGATATAAAGACAAGGTAAAATATTGGCTTACCTTTAATGAAATCAATTCGGTTTTGCATGAACCATTCATGAGCGGGGGGATTTACACCCCGAAAGATCAATTATCTAAGCAAGATCTCTACCAAGCTATTCATCATGAATTAGTTGCGTCCGCTTTGGCAACGAAAATTGGGCATGAAATGATGCCGCAAGCTCAAATCGGCTGCATGGTCTTGAGCATGCCTACCTATCCATTATCGCCAAATCCAAATGATGTGATTGCCGCGATGGAAGCCGAGCACATGAATTATTTCTTTGGAGATGTCCATGTAAGAGGGGAATATCCCGGCTATATGAAGCGTTATTTCAAGGAACATCATATCGAATTGAAACAGGATAAAGAAGATGCAAAAATTCTCAAAAATACCGTAGATTTTGTTTCCTTCAGCTATTATATGAGTGTTTGTGAAACAGCTGATGAGAAAAAGAAAATAAAAGGTGAGGGGAATATCATGGGCGGGGTGTCAAATCCATATCTTCCGGCATCTGACTGGGGTTGGCAGATTGACCCGCAGGGAATTCGATACGTGCTCAATGCCTTTTGGGATCGTTGGCAGAAACCTTTGTTTATCGTAGAAAATGGGTTAGGTGCAGTAGATGAGCTTGTCGATGATGGCAACGGAAATAAAACAGTTCATGATGATTATCGTATCGATTATTTGAAGAAGCATCTTCTGCAGGTTGGTGAAGCCATTGCTGACGGTGTTCCGGTCATGGGTTATACGACATGGGGCTGTATTGATGTAGTCAGCGCTTCAACGGCGGAACTCAAAAAAAGATATGGATTTATTTACGTTGATCGTAACGATGATGGCAGTGGAACCTTGAAAAGATATATAAAAGATTCATTTTTTTGGTATAAAGATGTTATTGCTAGTGACGGCGCAACATTATATGAAAAATAACAATTAAAAAAGATATATGAAAAATGCCGCTCTTGATCTCAAGAAAGCGGACCGTAAAACTCTATCCTTTTCCATTCCTGCTGATGCCAAAACAGGCGATACAATCCACATCATTTTTGAAGTGAAAGACAGCGGGACTCCACCACTTACGCGTTATCAACACGTGATTGTGACGGTAAAATAATTGCTTAGACTAAATTTATTTTACGGATAAAGGAGGCGTAATGAGAATGAAGCGTTTATATTTTTTTATGGTATTGGTGAGTTTGTTTTTTTGTATGCCGCACAGCTTTGCGGCGGCTTATCAAACGGATCAACTTTTATATGGTGTTGCTTATTATGATGAATATATGCCATATGATCGTCTTGATCAGGACGTGAAAATGATGAAGGCGGCAGGAATCAATGTCGTTCGTATCGGTGAATCAACCTGGGGTACTGTCGAACCGAAAAAAGGTGTTTATGATTTCAGCCATATTGATCGGGTACTTAAGGCGATGAATGAAGCGGGAATTAAGGTTATTATTGGTACGCCGACATATGCCGTTCCAACGTGGCTGGTGAAAGAATATCCTGATGTACTGGCGACAACAAAACAAGGAAAAAATGAATATGGTGCACGCCAGAATATGGATATAACAAATCCGCATTTTCGTAAATATGCGGAAGATATTATTCGTAAAATGGCCGATCATGTTAAGACGAATCCCGCAGTCATTGGCTTTCAGATAGACAATGAAACAAAGTCCTATGGCACAAGCGGAGCGAATGTTCAACAACAATTTGTCGAGTATATGAAGAAAAAATATGTCTCACTTGATGTAATGAATAAAGAACTTGGTCTGGACTATTGGAGCAACCGTATTAACAGCTGGGACGATTTTCCTTCGGTCAATGGTTCTATTAACGCAAGTCTTACGGCTGAATTTGCGAAATTTCAGCGCCAACTGGTTACGGATTATTTGGACTGGCAGTCAAAAATTATTAGAGAATACAAGCGTCCAGATCAGTTTGTAACACAAAATTTTGATCTGGAATGGCGTGGATATTCCTATGGAATTCAAGGTGAGGTTGATCATTTTGCGGCTGCGAAGACACTTGATATAGCGGGGATTGATATTTATCATCCTACGCAGGATCATTTGACAGGACGAGAAATTTCCTTGGGTGGTGATTTGGCACGTTCAATGAAAAATGGACAGAATTATTTTGTTATTGAGACGGAAGCACAAGGTTTTCCTGGCTGGGTTCCTTATCCGGGGCAGCTTCGCCAGCAGGCTTTTAGTCATCTTGCATCAGGAGCTGACATGGTTGCATACTGGCCATGGCATTCTATTCATAATTCGGCGGAAACGTATTGGAAAGGTCTTGTTGGTCATGACTTTTCGCCAAATCCAACCTATGATGAAGCAAAGAGCATTGGTGCGGAATTCAGTCGTTTGAGTCCGGAGTTATTGCATTTGCAAAAGAAAAATGATGTAGCGATTTTATTCAGTAATGAGGCGCTTACTGGGTTCGATGCTTTTTCTTTTGGCTGGGGTCGAACGGAAAGATATAATGATGTTTTGCGACTCTATTATGACGCCTTGTATAACATGAATGTTGGTGTCGATTTTATTGACCCGAGTTCAACAAATTTCCAAAAGTATAAACTTATTGTTGTACCTGCGCTTTACGCGGCATCTGATGAACTTCTTAACAGGCTCAATGCATATGTTGAAAATGGTGGACATGTTGTTTATACGTTTAAATCTGGATTTTCTAACGAAAATGTAAAAGTTAGACATACGGCACAGCCGGGCATTATTAATAAATCGGCAGGTGTGTTCTATAACCAGTTTGTTTATCCAGAAAATGTGACGTTGAAAGGTGATCCGTTTGCGGCTGGAGATCAAAATAAAATCATCAACTGGATGGAACTTGTGACACCGACAACGGCACAAGTATTGGCTTATTATGATCATCCGGTTTGGGGTAAATATGCTGCGGTTACGAAAAATTATTACGGTAAGGGGGAAGCTACCTATGTGGCTTGCATGACGACACCGGAGCAGACGCAAAAAATTCTTGAGAATGTCGTAAAAAGTGCCGGCCTTTGGGGCATTGATCAACAACTGCAGTTTCCGATCATAACGAAGACAGGTATAAACTCCAAGGGGAAGGCGCTTCATTATTATTTCAATTACTCAGATAAACCAGTGACGTTCGAATATCCGTATGCGAATGCGACAGAACTCTTGCAAGGCAGGACAGTCGTATCTAAGCAAACGGTAATCCTTCCGGCCTGGGGCGTAATGATTATAGAAGAATAGTTTTTGACCAGAAATTAAGGCAGGGATCAATCAGAGGCAGGGGTCGATGATTAATCCATAATAAAAAAGGGGCGATATGATGGGTATGAAGATTACAGCAAGGTGTATGTACATCTTGTTTGCGTCCTTGTTTTTTTTCAGCGGGCTGGCTTTTTCCACTGGATCAATAGCTTTAGCTTCAGAGTTTTTGCTTAATGATCTAGAAGTAGAGCACATGGTACAGCCTTTGGGGCTGGATGTAAAAGAGCCTGAGTTTAGCTGGAAGATGAAGGTGGACAAGGAAACACGGGGAATTTATCAGGCGGCTTATCAGATTATTGTCCGGGATCATCAAAGCAAGGTCGTCTGGAATAGCGGAAAAGTTGCAGGTTGTGAATCCATCGGCATAAAATATGACGGTATAACGCTTGCGCCGGAAAGCAGATACAACTGGACGGTAAAGGTTTGGAACCAGAAGGGTGAAACGCAGGAAAAAAGCTCTTGGTTTGAAACAGGGTTGAATATGCAACGTAGCGGCTCAGGTAATTGGGACAATGCTAGCTGGATTGGTGGACAAGATAAGGATTTACCCTTGTACTCGCAGAGCTTATCCGTATTTCGCGTGAAATATACACTGAAAATTTTGCAGGGATCAACGAAAGCGAGCTTTATCCTCGGGGCCAATGATAGTCGGCTCATGGATAAAAATAAGAATCTTTACAATCTAGAAAGTGGGCAGGATAAAAGTTTTATCAAGCTCGAATTTGACACAGCAAAAGTGAGTGCGGGCGGTGAGGCTTGCATCAATATCTATCGTCAGGGCTACAGTAAGGACGATTCACTGACTCCGCTTACGTCGATTGCGATCCCGACGATGCTTGTAAATGCAGAAAATCAAAATGCAAAGCAT
>Ga0316602_10000638_pt1 | contig 15212 bp, 14 predicted proteins | sample OWC_soil_day10_C_FD_203103 | JGI IMG/M metagenome (GOLD analysis project Ga0316602, IMG submission 203103) | Wetland soil microbial communities from Old Woman Creek delta, Ohio, United States - OWC_soil_day10_CT | ecosystem: Environmental > Terrestrial > Soil > Wetlands | place: USA: Ohio... | reverse complement strand
CAATACTGCCACCGGGGTACGAAGTTCGTGAGAGACATTGGCCACAAAATCCTGTTTCATCTTATCAAGTGCCTCCTGCTGCTTTCTGGCCTCCGTCAGGCGCTCAGAAAGCAAATCGATGGTCTGGGCCAGCTGACCGAACTCATCCGCCTGGTTAACACCGGTTTTGGCTGTATAATCCCCCTCTGCCAGGCATCCCGCCGCATCACTCATGCGACGCAGGGGATTGGTAAAGCGGTAAGACAGCCACACGGCTGCCATGCCTGCAAGAACAAGAGCTATGACTGCGCCTGCTGCCAGAGCAAACAATCCCTGAAGTACTGCTTCATTTACTCCGCTGACCGGAGAATGTAGAAGTACTGCACCCGAAATTCCGTCTGCTGTACGGATGGGTACCCCAACGGTCAATGTCGGTGCATTTAATAAACCGGAAAATTCCTCTCCGTAGGTAATTTCACCTTCCAGAACCCGACTTATGATTTTCTCAGCATTTTCAGGTAGTTCCTCTCCAGAAGTAACCCCATCATGACCAGCGGATATTAAATTCCTGTCATTATCTACAATCCAAACCGTTGCCATAGCAACCTGATCCAAAAAACGGAGATATGCCCCATAACCTCCCATCATGTGGTGCCCCATGCCCATACCGTACTGCTGGACCTCCCCTTCTCCACTCTCATAGAGTGCCAGGGTTTCTGCGATGGAAACTGCCCGCTTTTCCATGGATGAACGGTTGATCGCAATGGTATGCTTACGGAACATAGACACAAATACAGTGCCCAATATGGCAGTATATAAAAGGAGCACTGCGGCAAAAGAGGCGACCAGCTTCCAGACAATTTTTTTACTCATGACAGCACCTCAAATTTATAGCCCACATTCCGAATGGTGCGGATCTCCCAGGCAGAGTGAGGCACTTGTTCAAGCTTGGCTCTCAGCCGTTTCATATGGGAATCCACAGTTCGGGGATCACCGTAATAATCATATCCCCATAAAAGATCCAGAAGCATCTCACGGGTATAGGCCCGGCTCTTACCGCTTGCAAGCGTCCACAACATATCTGTTTCCCGCTTTGTTAAAAGTATGGGGCTGCCATCAACCGTGACGCTGTAATTCTCCAGATTTATAACCAGATTTTCAATGGACAGGAGTTTCCCTGTATCTCCGTTACCTTTATCAATACGCCGCAGCACAGCTCTCACCCTTGCCATCACTTCCCCTGGTGAAAATGGTTTCACAATATAATCATCTGCACCAATGTCCAGCCCCATGATTTTTTCAAAATCCTCTCCTCTTGCCGTTACCATGATAACCGGAGTATCGGACTGTCTGCGGATTTCCCGGCACACCTGGAAACCGTCCAGTTTTGGCATCATCACATCAAGCAGTACAACCTGCGGTTTCTTCTCATAAAACTCCTCTAACGCCTGCTGACCATCTTGGGCAAGTACCGTTTCAAAGCCTTCTTTCCTGGCAGCGCTGTTTAAGATATTTAATAACTGTGGACTGTCGTCCGCAATCAGCATAATAGACATATGACATACCTCCTGTAATTTTATTATAAATATAACAACGTAATAAGGCAACTTTATGGCATTAAAAATAAAATGACAAATAAAAAAACCATTTTTGACACATAGGTGCCACATGAAGACATTATTATGAACTTACCGAAAGGAAAATAATAAAAACGAAAAGGAGATAATAAACTATGAAAAACAAGAAACAAGTAATGACAGGATGTGCCCTTGCACTTGCACTTTCAGCTGCTACCATGACTTCATTTGCAGCTGCCGCTTACAAGACCCCTGCGGAAGCAGTATCAGGGCTTACAGGAAAGACACTGGATGAGGTAACAGCAGAACGAAAATCCGGAAAAAGTTACGGGTCAATTGCCTCTGAAGCAGGAAAATTAAACGAATTCCAGCAGGCAGTGGATGAAATTCATGAAGACAGGCTGAATGAAGCAGTTGCTGACGGAACCCTGACCAGGGAACAGGCAGATGCTCAGCTTGCCGCAATCCGTGAAAGACAGGCTGCCTGTGATGGTAACGGCAGCGGTAACGGTACTGGTATCGGTTGTGGCGCAGACGACTGCAACGGAACCGGTATGGGTTATCACCACAGGGGCAATGGGTATGGACTTGGATACAGGAACAACTAGCAAAACTATTTCAGATACATGACAACCGCCCCCTGCCGGATTCAATCTGACAAGGGGGCGGCTGTTTTCATATTACTTTAATCCAATAAACCTGTCAATCCTCCCCTTTTTCTGTAATGCTTTTTAATGCAGAAGAAGCCATGGTTTTCAGCATTTTATGGATTAAAAACCTGGAATCCTCATCAAGATTTCTTACCCTGCCCATCATCAGCGGAATGTTTCTCTGCCACTCAGATCCGATCTGCTTGATATTTTGTGTATCTCCCGTATCCAGAACGGAATACAGCGCATTGACAAAATGTTCCCCTTCGATAATCCAGGAGAATGGATCGTGCTGCAAAAGACCGGTTCTGTTACTTTTTACAATCGAAAATTGTTCCTGGCTCTCTAACAGCATGCCAATCACAGAGGACTGGGGAACGGTCTTTTCCACAATTTTCTGACTGCTTTCCAGTTCAAGAGCGTCTATGGCATTTTCCTTAAAACCCGGACCGTCATGGGAATAAACCTTTACAATCCGATCCTTTAACTGCCTGTTTAATTTAGCATAAACATAAACAGCCAGATTCCCTCCCTTGGAATGGCCGCCTAATAAAAGTTTACCTTTAAAATTTGCAGCTACCTCTGTTACATAGCGGACTGCCTCCTCCTGAGACGGAATCGGGTATTTAAATGCCATGTTAAAGTCTTCTTTCCACCCAACCAGAGTCGCATCTGTTCCCCGAAATGCAATATAAGCCGTATCTTCATTCAGAAAAATGGTAACAGCGCTAAACTGTTTTTCCAGAATGCAGTCCTGTTCTTCCCTGTAAAAACCAAGTGTCAGATTCCGGTAGCGGGGACTGGCAGCCATGGCAAACAAAAGCTTTAAACTGTTTTCCTCATCCCATACACAGCAAAACATCTCCCTAAAATGCTCTGCTTTCAGAAGGGAGCCAATGGTGGGTTGAGTTTTAACCGGCACAAATCCCGGCACAAACGAAGAAAGTCCAATGTAGGAAAATTTGGAAAAAATAAGACTGTCTACAGAGTGAAATGGTTTCCTGTTAAAATCTGATAATTCGCTTTCTGCATAATGAATGATATTTGCCATTTAAAGAATCTCCTTGTTCTGTCATAGGCCGGTTATTTCATTAGTATTTGTCTCTGTTTCCATTTTATGCTTATAACTCTACGAAGCGTTTATTGAAAAGATGATGACCAGGAGCTACAATGATGTGGAAAAAGGCATCTGGCAGCCTGACACAAAAAGGAGGTGAGTAAAATGGATAGTTCAGCGAAAAAAGCGTTAAAAGACCAGTACAAAAACAGAATTATGACTGGAGGAATTTACCGCATACAATGCAGCAAAGACGGGTCATACTGGTTACGAACCAGTTTTGATATGCAGGGTTCAAAAAACCGGTTTGCATTTTCAAAGGCAACCGACTCCTGTCCTGAAATATGTATGCTGGAAACCTGGAGGCAGTATGGGGCAGATTCTTTTTCCTTTGAAATTGTGGAGGAAATTGAGAAAAAAGAGACGCAGACACAACGACAGTTTTCAGATGATTTAGACACACTTCTGGAGATGTGGAATGAAAAGAGAATGGAAGGAGAACAATGAACATGAAAGAAAAAACAGATATTAGCAACTTTCTTGATGATTCAGGAAAGATAACCAGGCTGTCCCAAAAGAATCGCATAAGGACGGAAATCCTTCAATATCTGGCGGGAAAATTCCTTAATGACCGCAACTATACAGAAAAAGAAGTAAACTCCATCTGTGAGGAGTGGCATACGTTTGGAGATTACTTCCTGCTTCGAAGAGAACTGATTGACAGCGGCTTTCTATGCCGGGAACCAGATGGTTCAAGGTATTGGAAGCCCGAATCAGAATAAAACAAAGGAGATTACAAATGTCAGACATAAACACTGCCTTTACTCCCATTGATTTCGACAGCTGGGACAGAAAACAGTATTTTTACTATTTTACAAAAATGCTGCCTACCGGATTTTCCATTACCATTGAGGCAGACATTACTAACACCTACAATATGATAAAAAAGCAAAACAAAAAGTTTTTCCCTGCTTATTTGTATCTGGCTTCTAAGCTGATAACAGAGCAGCAGGAGTTTCGGATTGCCTCCATAGACGGAATGCTTGGTTGTTATGAGGTCTTACACCCTTCTTATGCATGCTTCCATCCGGATGACAAGACCATGTCAAATATGTGGACGGAGTATGATTCCGACTTTCATACTTTTTATAATAATTACATTGCAGACCAGGATCATTTTGCCCATAACCATGGAATCTTAGCGAAGCCGGATATGCCTCCTCAGAACAGTTTTATGATAGGAATGCTTCCATGGATCGAGTTTACAAGTTATACACCGGTTCCTTATGGAAACAGCAGCTCCTTTTTCCCGGTTCTGGAAGCAGGAAAATTTATTGACAGAGACGGCAGAAAACGCATGCCGCTATCCATTACTGTTCACCATGCTGTAGCAGATGGGTATCATGTGGGCTTATTTCTGGATAAATTTCAATCAGGTATGGCTGCCCCTGAGAAGTGGATGGATTAACTGGAAGCTTCTTTCTCAGATATTTTGATTAAGTATTGCTCCAGTTCCTTGTTCCACTCACTGTAGTTCTTATCAGTTCTATGATCTGTGAGTGGATAGTGGGCAGCCAGATAAGTGCCTAAATACTTGCTTAACTTTTCGGCTCCGCTTGTATTTAAGTGATCACCTCCGTCTCTGCTGTCCTTATTCCAGTCTATCTTTATGTCCTTGGTAAAGAGATTTAAATCAAGAAACGGAACGTTATTTTTTATGGCATAATCATTGACTGTATTATGGCGGCTATAGTCCCAGTTTTTTGGAGAAGTGACCCCTACTAACAGTAAACTGATGTTTTTTTCTCTGCACAGATTTACAATTCTGTCTGTCCAAAATGTCACAGTCTGGTCTACTGACTCCCGCCCATCTGATTGATTCATGTATTCTCCGCCCTGATAAGGCGCTACCTTTTTACTATGAAAATACCCTTTCATAACATCTTTCTGGTTATAGTCCTGCTTCAGACTGAAGTCACGGGCTGTAAGTGATTTCCACCTGTCATGATACTTAAAAACCGGCAGATAATACTGTGACATATATTCCAGTGCATGATTTATTTCCGTAGGAATATTCCGGTTGTGGTAAAATAAATCTGTTTCCAAAATTACTAGCCTGGGATTTTGCCGTTTTAACGCCTTCTTAAGCATATAATAGGCTTCCGAAGAGCGCTGCCCGGACTGGCTGCAGACAAAGGATGTAATTCCACGCTCTTTCCACATTACCATTGGCGAGATTCCGGAATATCCCTCACTATCGCCTACAACAATCACATCCAACGAATTTGCAGTTTCTGCCAGTACACCATATGCATGACTATCCCTGTTTGCAATCCCATCTTTCACTGTATTTCGTTTCGGTACAAACAAAATTGAACACAAAATTAATAATAGGAGAAGAATCCCCCAGAATCCGACAATTTTTCCAAAGTTTCTCATTTTAGCTCCACTTTTCCTTCTATAACTAAAATAGATGAACTATCATCACAAACTTCATTATACTAACTTTGTAAAAAAAATCATCTAAATAAATCTTAACATTTCTGAAGATTATTATATCAACCGCACTGATCTGCGAACTGACTGTTATATAATTGTTGGTAAAATCCTTTTTTTAACAGCAGTTCTTCATGAGTCCCCTGTTCAATTATTGTTCCCTCATTTATTACCAGTATACAGTCTGCATCTCTCCCTTTTCGGTGGCATCATAAAATCCCAGAGGAACACGGCCAAGCTTTCTGCTTAAATCATTTCTCATCTGAAGTCCTGCAGTCTCAGATACGGAGGACATAATGTACTGCTCCACATATTTCAAAATAAAATTTATCAGATAAAGAACCATTAAACTGCCAACATAACTGCCCACTGTCTGAACATTGACGTGAAATCGTGTTCCATGTGCAGCCGCTTCCTGGATACCCATAAAAATATGGTCAATTGCTTTTGCCAGTACAAACGGTGCAGCCAGGGCGGCCAGCGTACTGAGAAGGATGGAAGCCAGTACAGCACTCATTCTTCTTTCTTGTCTGGGACACTCGTCCTCACAGTAACCTTAAATAAATTTCAGCAAAATATTCGTGTTCCATATCTTTATGAAGCAAGGCAAATTTATATCTGATATGAAGAACAGTATCACTCAGATGAAAATGGCTGCAGAGCAGGTACAGATACTTTTTTAGCTCTTCTTCCTTACCGTGAAAGCTGATACGCCTGTAGTTTTCTGAAATCTTTATAATTTTCGCTTTCCCCGCCGCTGTCATCCGCTCAAGATAATCAAGTATTTCATCAGCACCAGCAATATGTCCCTGTATAGATAAACCAACTGTATGGCTGTTTTCTGTTATCAAACCCTCTTGACCTACGGAGTAAGAGAACCATTGTTCAAACGCTTCTATACCATTAATCCTGGAACTTTCTTGATGACTCAGTAAATTTTTCAGTTCAGCGTAATAAACTGTAATATTCAAATTTTTCTCTGCCATTATATTTTTAAAACTCATATCATTTTCAAATCCTTGCAGGGACTTAAACAGGTTTATCATCTCTTGTGTATAAAGGTTTAATTTTCTTAATTCATTGTATTTTTCTTCAATAAACCGGCTTTGTTCTTCCATGACCCCCAAATATCCGTCTATGCTTTCCAGATCTATCTTTTCTTTCATCTGATCCAATGGAATCTCCAGATATCTGCCGATCAATAGCATTTTAAGTACGTCAGAGTCTCTAACTGTTTTAACTGCGCTCTTCGCTCCAAAAAAGCTTGCGGATAAAGAATATTATGAAGAAATACAACAATTTCTTAAAACAATCAATTAATCAATGAGAGAATAGATCTGGATACTTGCCACTTTTTTATTCTTAATATGAAAATTCATTACATTTGCGTAATCTTCTTCCTCAAAGCGGAAATCGTCTTCCTTATTGCTTAATTCACCGCCTATTAAATTGCCTTCCGGATAAGCTTCTTTCAATGTTTCAAAGCCGTCTCCCACCTTGACGTTTCTCACGGTCGTATATTGGGAGCCAGTTATTTCAATCTGATAAATATATGACTTGTTATTTTCTCCTGCATCAATGGTTTTAATTACAAGACCTGGATAAAGGTATTGCTTCTCTGTCTTACCTGTTAGTTGATCCATGTTTAATCCATCTGAAGAAGAATACGTATGGGTTTTTGTGTCTTCCGCTTTTCCAAGCATGGCTTCCATCTTTTGGTCATCTGTAAAGTCCAGAAGGGTAATTGTTTTTCCATTGTAAATGAAACCAAGCTCCTTTAACGATTCTTTTGTTTCATTTTCAGAATCACTGATAACAGTGGATTGGGCTGCTGTGGAGGGAGTTTTTGTGGTTTCGATTTCGTTTTCGTTACTAATTGATACTTTTGCGGGAGCAGTTGTCTCATCTGGTGATTTTACTCTGTTCTTTCCGCAGCCGCTCAATGCACTCGCAAATAAGACCATAAAACCGATTATAGTGGTTATTTTTATTAATGCTTTCATTGCTACTCCTTTCAATCAGTTAAATTCTTTTTCCACTTATTGTACCCGTAATTCCACTAATTAATAAAGGTTTTATAAATAGCCTTACAGAACAAAAACTGCTGCAGTTTTAAGTACCATTCTGCAACAGTTTTTATTCTGTAATTAATTATTTTAATCACTCTAATGAGAAGGATAATAAACTTGCATTTCCATTTCCCCTGTAAGTCAGATAAATTGCCTGTTTCCCCTCTTCCAACTCCAAATCAACAGAGTAGTCTTCCCACACATTGGTGTACTTTATCTCTATCCTGGCAAGAACTCTTCCGTCCCATGCATGTTTCACTTCGAAATACCCGGCTGCATAACCTCTCGTTGTAATGGTGATACGCTTACAATCCCCACATTCAAAATATTTAAATCCAGCCGTGACACCATCTGTTATATTGGCAATGTATCCTGGCTCTTCGTCTCCATCTCTGCCATCCTGCATGATCTTCGGAATTGGAACTTCCGATTTTTGCTCCGTCTGAAATAAATTACACGCCAGATAGGCACCATATGTTCCTTTCCCTGGCAAAACACCTCCCATACCGCTGGTTGTGATCTCCACCTGGGGGATCTTTCCGTCTTCCAGAATCGTAACAGGCTCTGCGCAACCCTGGCGGCTGTACCAGGTTCCATTGGTATGCCTGTGATAAAAAATATACCATTTTCCCAGAATTTCTACCATGCTTCCGTGATTGTTGGCTGCAAAAGCCGTATGCATCCTGGCTGGTTTATATGTATCAATTCCCTCATCACAATTGCTGACAATCACTCCCCCATAAGTAAATCCACCTACCGGACTGTCACTGACTGCGTAGCAAAGTTCATGCATAGCTATTGAAGAATAGATAAAATAATAGGTATTGCCTTTTTTCCTGATAGAAGGTGCTTCAAAGAATTCATGACCCTCAAAACCAGTACCTGCACTATAAGGCTTACTTGGTGCAATCACAACAGGTTCTTCTAAAATGGTTACCATATCATCTGCAAGTACCGTCACCATAGCACCATATCTGGTGTCATCCTGGGGGCCGCAGAAACCGCAGTAGAGATAGATTTTATTATCTTCTCTTAATACTCCAGGGTCGAACTGGGGCTGGTCACCCGGCCGCTCTCCCAGACGCCCTCCACTGAGATCCTTTACATATCCGTAAAACTCATATCTGCCTGCCGGAGTATCACAAACTGCAACCGATACCACCGGGACCTTGTCGAGGACGTAGTAAAGATAATATCTGCCGTCGGATCCAATGACCACATCCGGCGCAAACAGACACATCTTTCCATCTTTGTTCATGGGATCACTTGTTTTTGGATAAATTACGCCTTCATAACGCCAGTTCCCAAGATCATCCACTGGTGCAGACCAGCAGACGTAATCTCCCAGGCAGAAGACGTAACCATTAAAAAAATCATGGGAACCATAGACATACACTCTGTCCCCAAACACATATGGTTCCCCGTCGGGAATATATTCCCATGAGGGCAAATAGGGATTCACTGCATATTTTTTCATCTTATCTCCATTTCTGCAATCACCTGTTGCTATACGAATTTTTCCTTCAGCCTGTCTAATAAAAATTTCATCAGTTCCTGCTCATTGTGCTGATTCATAGTAATTTTCTCTGTGGAAAATAAAATACCATTGGGATTTTCTTTTGTAAACGGCTGCCAAACCGGCATAGGCGTTCCATCAGCATCATCTCCGTTTGGATCGCCTGTCTTAACAAAATTTGTCCAGTAATTTGCCATACATCTTGCCAGATCGTAATGCTTTCCTTTAAAAGGTCTCCAGCATTTTGCAAGTGTTTCAAAAAAGAACCATAAATCCACGGAATGAAAGTTTCCCGGATGATCCCAACCTGGAATATCCGCATCAAAGGTATAATAATAACAATTAGCTGGATTGCCACTTCGGACATTTTTATGAAATAATCCTCTTACGGCAAACTCTATGCTGCTTACGGAACCGGAATTTCCTTCTTCATCCCTCTTTTCATTTCCCAGCAGGCGAAGAAATTCCTCTTCCCTTCCAGGAAACAGCGTCTTTATCTTTTCCATTAACTCCTCATTGGAATCTGAATGGAGGGAATCAAAAAATTCATCGGAGGTATTTCCCGCCATCACGGGAACCATGGCTCTCTTATTTTCCATAAACCGCTGATAGGAATTCCCGAAACAAAATACTTCGTCTATAACAGTTCCCATAAAGCCGCCAAACTGCTCATACTTTTTATGTAGCAGCTTTCCGTCCATGGCTCTTGCCTGAGCCAGATCTTCTGCACCGATAAATTCAAAGAATTTCTCACCTGCCTTTTCTGCATCTGCAAGTGTGTGGCTGAACGGATCGGAATTTTGGTGGTATGGGAGGCAGAAAACTCCGCTTAACACAATCGCTTTTTGAAATAGGCCTTCACTTTTCGGCGTGGTTAAATGGGTCATTACACTGCCGCCCCCCGCAGACTGCCCTGCTATGGTTATATTTTGAGAATCGCCTCCAAATGCCCCAATATTTCTGACAACCCATTTTAATCCTGCCAGCTGATCCAGATGTCCAAAATTAGCAGGAGCCTCAGGCTGTGTAGCAGTCAGTTCCGGATGGGACAGAAATCCAAACAAATTCACCCGGTAATTCACGCTAACCACAATGATCCCTCTCCTGGCCAGCCGCTCTGCGTCAAATTCCATCTCAGCGGTATATCCACATTGCAGCCCGCCTCCAAAATACCAGACCAGAACAGGCTGTTTTTCGTCTGCCTTCTTTGCTCCGGTCCAGATATTCAGATAAAGGCAGTCCTCACTCATTGCTATCTCCGGATCCACATGCCATTCCCTGTCATAGATGTTATCACTAAGCCCTGGCACTCCCTGCATGGATATGGGCGCAAACCGGAAACAGTCCCTGACTCCCTCCCAGTTCTCACAAGGCCTAGGCTCCCTCCATCTGTTTTCTCCTACCGGCGGTGCTGCAAATGGAATTCCTTTAAATGCAGTGATTCTGGGATCCGCCGCCTCAATTCCTCTTACCACACCATTTTCCGTCTCTACTATGCGAATCATAATAGCCCCCTTCCTGGCTTTACAGTTTTCTTGGATCAATATGATAGATCTTTTCTGGTACCAAATCCCCAAACGGACCAGGATTGCATTGATCCTCCTCCAGCAGCATTCCAAAGAAATCACTGGAAACCTGCGGATCTTTTTTCACCGTTTTAATATCCTCTATTTTCATCACGTATTGATGCTGCTGTCTTCCCCTCATGGTATCCCATGGATACTCCTTAGCAGAATGAAACCGAAGAGTATACTGCTTCGTATCCACATCAATCTGAAAGATCCCTTCCTGCCCCTCTTTATCGAACCCATAAAATTCCTGCCATGCAGGGAGGTCAAGGCAGCAGGGAGGCGCCGGATATAGAATTCTTAAATACCCCCCATTCATGGAAACATAGAGATTTCCCTCTGCCTGATTCTTTTCGGTGGGCATTTTAATGGCGGCTTCCCCGCATTCATAAAAGATATTATTTAAGAAATGAGCGTCTCTTGACGTACCTCCCCGGAGATTACCATGCATTCGAAAGGCAACCGCCTTGGCAAAATATCCGGCACTCCGGCATTTCCCGATTAAATTATTGGCGATGTATAAATGATCCGTTCCTTCAGCGTAAATTGCATATCCATTCACAATTCCGTCTTCTTCCATCTTATACCAGCCCGAAGAACCAGCTTCTTCCTGTATTTTCCCCGCATCAAACCTGCCTTCTATGTTCCAGAATATATTATTATCAATTAAATTAACGCCGTCTCTGGTGCATTCAATAAAAAGGGCTTCCCGCTGCTCAATTCCGTCTAAGAATAAATTTTGTGTGATCCGGTTGTTTTCATTGTTACAGTCCAGCCATAAATGATCTGCTCGAAATGTCCTTGTAAAAATGTTTCTTCTGATCAGGCTGTTCCTGCAATTATGTATTTTCATACCTCCGGCTTCCCAGGACAGCTCCATCTTCTGCCATCCTGTTCCTTCGATCAGATTATCTTCGATCAGAAGATTCTGGGCAAATAATCCGGCAATGCCGCATACTCCTGCATCCTTAATCCTGCAGCGTCGTATGATGGTATTTCCAATAATCTGATCCTCCGGCACGCAGTGATGCCAGCATTCATTTCCCATATCAATTCCCACACCATTAGCCCAGTCCACTTCACAGTCTTCAATGATCCAGTGATGCCCTCTGAAACAGGAAATAGAACCTCTCTGTGGGACCGGCGCACCGCCAGCTGCATGTGCGCAGGTAATCCCCTTCACCTTTATATAGGATAAAAATGGAATCTCAGGTGCAAAGCACTGCTCCCGGCAAGTAATCTCTATCAGATGTTTACCCGGATCCTCATCATTGCTTAGCCGAAAATGGACAGTCTGTCCATTGGCCTCCACCCAATACCCATTCTCCTGTGTTCCCAGCTGACTATAAAGCTGTACCTGTAACAGAGGCTTTCCGTCACAAAATACCATTCCACGCCTGTTTAAATACGTGGTCATATCTGTTTTATCATATTCCAGAAACAGTCTGTCATGAAGAATATTTACTGCACAGAACGGATTATATCCCTTAAAATCCTCCGGATTCAGTTTTAACTCCCAGATCGAAATCCCTTCCGCTAATGCATCGGTAGAAAAATGGTTTAGCCTCCAGCCCTGACTCCGGGTAAAATTCCTTACCTCCACAGAAGCTTTAATCCAGACCGCTTCCTTCTCCCACGCCTCGTAGCAGATCATGTGATCGGGGCCTGTTCCACCCATGGCAGGATGTACACATTCCCTGTACACACCTCCATGAATCCAAACTCTGGTTCCAGGGACTGCAACAGATGCCGCTTCATTTATCGTCAGAAAAGGTTTCTGAATACTTCCGTCATGTTCCCCTGACTCCCCATCCTGATTGCAGTCGACATGCAGCTCCTGCTCATATCTTTGTTCCTGCTCCCAGAACGCGAAGCTTTTGCCCTCTGGAAGCATTGACGTAATATCCATGATTTCTCCTCTTTCATAAGTCTTTATTTTTTATCGACTGCCAATTTGGCGTCTAACTCAATCTGGTATTTTTCTTTGTCAAACTGTGACAGTTCCTGGAATCCCATTCCGTCCATCTGGGTACACATCTCACTCCACAGGGAATCAAACTCTCCATCATCCTTTGCATAAATCATTCTCCAGGAATAATCACTGAACAGATCACTGCACTGTTTTCGGATAATGGATATATCAGCCGGATCACTTGGAAGGGAAACGCTGACATTGGGGCTGATTAACAGAATATTATTCTCCTTCATATAATCAACGGGTTCTGCTGCACCAAATTTGGCTGCCCAGTCTTTCTTCATCTGCGTCATTGTGGCAGCTTTATAGGTACTCCAGTAATCTTTGTTATATGGTTCTCCTGTATCCGGATCTGTACTGATGGAATCCAAAATCCACTGATTAATTGCATTATTTCCGTCGTTGAATCCGCCGCCGCCGAATTCTTCCGGTACGGTAACATTATCCATTAAAGCATTGTCATTAATTGAGGTGTATTTTCCGTCACTGCCTACGGTATAGTTAAAGCCTTTTAATCCATCATGCTGGTAGGTTAAACCTTCCGGACTTGCATACCAATCCAGAAAGTCCATAATCCGCTGGTACTTTGCACCATCCACCTGGGAACCAACGGCAAAAACGCGTCCGCTTCCATAATAGGTATCTGCATCTGCATAATAGGTCTGGTCCTTAACTGGCGTATAAATAAATGCTGTTCCATCCTTTAGCCGGGCCTGTGTGTTCCAGAACCCCACCTGCCAGTTATACCACATCAGATATACTCTGCCGGTCTTCATCTTATCACAGGCTGTGTTCCAGTCCTGGGTACCGGAATCAGGATCCACAATTCCTCTTCTGTTTGCATCATTTAAGAAATGAAGCATCTTATAATAAGCGCCATCTTTGCTGTTTACAGGTATAAATGTATGATCCGGCTTTAAAATATTGGAGCCTTTGATTATTTCCCCATACCAGGTTGTCAGCTGTGCAACATTGGCTATCCCAAGCATTCCGTCTCCGCCATCCCAATCTGACCACAAGGACAGGGGATAAGCCGGATCTCCGGCGCTGTTGGTGGGATGTGCCTTCATCATTTTTTCCAGAACATCTAAAAGCTCATCCGTATTCTTTATATCCGGACGGCCTAACTCAGAGTAGAGATCCCATCTTAAAAGTGGGCTGGATTTAATTACATCCTGGGAGTAGGAAGTTGGCGATGTATTGGTCATCTGACAGGGAATTCCGTAGATTTTGCCATCCTTGTTTTCCGGCAGCGTATTATTTAATACAGTAATCTGATCCTGATAAGTCATCAAATTGGGGTAATTCTTAATATCTGCTGTAATATCCTTAATTAAGCCCGCTTTTACACAGTCCGTAAAATCCGTGCGTTCCAGCAGTACGATATCGCCTAAATTTCCAGTACTGCAGCGGGTCTGGTAAATCCCGTTACCGGCCACCTGGGGGGATATCAAATTCAGTTCAATGTTAAACTTATCCTTTACCACCTTTGCAAACCAACCTGCCTGGGTTCCCTGATAATTTGCAGCAACATCATAAAAATCAAATGTCATTGGTTCGTCATAGTTTCCTGTTCCTGTTCCGGCTGCTGCCGTTTTTGTTGCCTCCGTTGATGCCGGACCTGCGCATCCTGCCACCATGACCGCTGCCATAACTGCTGACAGCACTTGAAACGCTTTCTTCTTTACTCTCATACACTGCTCCCTTCTTTTTTTTGCATTGTTATTATCCTTTTACAGCACCAATCATAATCCCTTTCACAAAAAATCTCTGGAAAATTGGGTAAATTAATATAATCGGTGCCACTACTACTATCGTAACAGTCATACGGATGGAGGTTGCAGTCTGGGAGTGAGCCAGGCTTGCCGCCATCTGTGCGGAGGAAGCATTACTATTGGCAAGTGACTTTAAAGAACTTGCCTGATTAATGTACTGGTAAAGGGTAAACTGAAGAGTATACAGGCGTTTATCCGTTACCAGAAGCAGTGTATCCTGAAATGCATTCCATTGGGTAACTGCGGTAAAGATTGCCACGGTTGCAAGGATGGGTTTTATTAACGGGGTGATGATCTGAAAGAATATTTTAAGCGTGCCTGCCCCGTCAATTTCCGCCGCATCCTGCAATTCTCCGGGAATGGATTCCACAAAGGTTTTGCATAAGACAATGTAAAAGGGCGAGACTGAAAGCGGCAATATATAACCCCAGAAATTATTGGTTAAATGAAGATTACGCATTGTAATATACCAGGGAATAATACCTGCATTAAAATACATGGTTGCTACTACAAAGCGATACCAGAATTTCCTCTTCCACATGGATTCCTT
>Ga0316602_10000637_pt1 | contig 15245 bp, 14 predicted proteins | sample OWC_soil_day10_C_FD_203103 | JGI IMG/M metagenome (GOLD analysis project Ga0316602, IMG submission 203103) | Wetland soil microbial communities from Old Woman Creek delta, Ohio, United States - OWC_soil_day10_CT | ecosystem: Environmental > Terrestrial > Soil > Wetlands | place: USA: Ohio... | reverse complement strand
CAGGCCAATTACTCCCTCATTGTAAAATAATAAGCGCAAATGTGAAACGCCATTATTGACGCCTAACATTTACGCTTTTGATAGTACCAAATTACGCAGTTGTTTATCTTTACCTGTCCCCTGCTCAATAACCAGAAATTTGGTTTCTGTTACAGCATAAATGTCACCGATTTTGGCATCTTTAGGCTTTTTGTATGCCTCTAAATCAATAGGATAAGCAAACATAGCTGTCTTCCCGGTTTTGGGATCAAGTCGTACAATACGGCTAAATCTCGCCGTTTTGCCGGTAGCCCCCTCAATATCCAACGGACTTTGAACAATTCCATACACCATGCCTTTTGGAGTCACCGTCACTCCTTCAAAACCACGATTGGGAATTCGGTTCTTTAATACCTCCGGCAAACCATTGCCAGGAGCGAACTTTTTCAATAAATTGCCCCGCTTATCAAATTGAATAATAAACGGACCATACTCATCGCAAACCCAGAAGTTCCCCTGTCCATCAACAGCTATCCCTTCGGTATCCAAACCGCTGTCATCATAACCTAAATTAGCTAAATTTTCCCCCAGTGCAATCTCGTTAGTTGCCCCGACCTTCCCCGGTGTTATCGGCAACCCGGTAACAGCTTGCCCTTTGCCAGTCTTTAGCCCAATAGTATTAATTACTTCCGCCTTGCCACCCTGAACCCGTATCACACCAATTTCCGGCTGAAAGTACGGCGCAAGAAAATACTTTGCAGACTCAATTTTCTGCCCATTATGATACCATGGCCCATCGCCGTTGGGACCGCGATCAGTAATACCATAAAAATCAATTGACCCGTCTTTGTTCATCGATTTTAAATATATCCCCGATCCAAAACCAGTTACAAACCCGCTGGCAAATTCAGTCTGACTGGCCCCATTATACTGGACATAAAACTTTTCCGGGACCTTGACAACATATTTAGATACCTTCGCCACCGGCTCAGCAGCAACAGTACCGCAAAAAAGCGTCAATAATACAACACTCAAACCTAACATGCCTTGTACTTTTCGCATAAAATACCTCCTCTATTTATCGCCCTTCCAGGGGAAAAAAGCCCCGGCATAGCCGCGGCTTCAAAGAAATATACAATTAATTAAATTTTGGCGCTAAGACCAATCCGGTAAAAATTGTAACCGCCGTCGCTGCTAGAAGTAGCTTGATCATCAGTAATCTTTTCATACATCAGGTAACCGCTCAGTTTCTTGCCCAAAGCATATGTATATTTTATATTGTATCCCTTGGTATCCTTAGTATCCAGAGCGCTGGTAGCGGCAGTGCCAAGCGTGCTCTTGCCGTCATCAATTAAATCCCAGCCCGTCCATCTGGTAAGAGCATATTTGCCTGCTTTATAGTAGCTCACTTTCCAATTGCTGTCGCCCCGTTTAGCAAGCTTTTGATCACCATATACAGCATAAACTATCTCGGCATCTTTCCCGCCGCTAGTGGCACCAGCAGCAATATCAGCTTGATTCTTAACATATTCAGCACCAAAACTTAATTTTGGAGCTGCGTTATAAGATACATTAGCCATAATATACTTACCAAAAGTTTCATCAGCATAATAGGTTGCATAGTCACTTCCAAGCTTATCCTTGAAAGTCATATATCCTAAACCATACCCAAAGTTGCCTGTTTTAGTTGAGGCTTCAATAGATACGACATCCACCTTGTTGGTCTTACCGGTTAACTCAAACCGTCCCACATTTGAAGCCAAGTTAAACGCCCCAGCTTTGCCTTCAGCTCTAACCCCGCTGAAACTATAACTGCCAGAATCAATTACCGCGTCAGTAGCTCCAAACTTAATTTCCTGTGCTCCAACAGTAGTTTTAATACCGCCGAACTTAGTGCTAACATATACCCGGTCTAGACCAATAGTATTAGTGCTATCAGAAGTTTGCCCTTCTGTATTACCGAACTTAGTCCAAGTGCTGGAGTATGGATAGTTGCTTCCGCTTCTCCCGACCTGACTTACTACCCGAAAGCCAATCGTGGAAAACTCATCAAGTTTGTCCTCAACATTTAATCTTAACCGGTATTGACCATTTACACTTGCTCCAACACCGTCTTTTTCGTAGTTTTTAACAGTATAACGGACATCCGCGCTGCCGCCGAAACTAATTGGCGATTGCTGCTGATTTTTCTCCAGCGCCGTAAGCCTTAAACCCATTTTATTTAGTTCCTGGCCAAACTCAGCCACCAGTTTCATAATTTCAGCTTTGTTAGCATCGTCGGCTTTATTGTAGTTATCCATCGCTTTCGCAACAATTACCGCCATCTCATAACGAGTAATAGCCTTATCACCATTAAAAGTTCCATTTCCTAAACCATCAATTATTCCGGCCTTCGCCAACTTGTTTACTGAAGCGTACGCCCAGTGGGTGGCAGGCACATCTGCTAAATTACTTGCTGCCAAAGCGTTGCCAGCGATTGTCACCACGAATACCATAACCAAGGATAAAATTAAACTCTTTTTCACGCTATTCGCTCCTTCGGTTTATTTTAGTTTTACCTCCGGCATGTGTTCAAGCTAGAATCATCTGAGATATCCCCGTTTCCTCAAATGACCGCCTCGCCTAAACCCATCTTTACCACCATCCAAAAAACCGTTCGGGAAAACCTAAGCTCCCCTCCTTTCATCCCTACAGTTTTTTGTCAGTGAAAAAAATATTAAGCCGGAATGGATTTATATCCCATTCCGGCTTAATATTACCATGCACTATTTGCTTATTCCAGCGAGTTAACCGTCTCTTAATCTAAAGATAACATCATGTTGATTTATTAAATTTTTATAACAAAAGTCTTCACGCCCAAGGTACCTAAGTATTGGTGATTAAAGCCCTGCTACCATACCCAAAAGCTCGGTTGCCCGCATATTAGTATGGAGTTTCAACGCCCCTTCATCTATCGTCATGCCGCTAATCTCTATCTTTCTCACAATGCCGTTATTAACAAGCAGAGATTTTTCGACAAGCGGACGGAAGTTTACCTTAAGGGTGTTACCGGAAAATTTGGCATCAACTACTTTTACGTCCTTCATAGGGTTACCAAGCAAGTTCGCTATCGCTCCTACAGGAATAAACTTCATCATCCAGGACATAAAAGGTTTACCCGCAACCTCTTTTTTACGAATATAAACTTCGGCATACGACTCATCCTGATTATGAACAAACTGCTTTACCTCACAGGTAAGACCAACTCGTCCCACACTACTGTCAAAAGCAACATAAAGCTTATTGTTACCCAATAGTTTTAGTGAAAGATTTTTCACCTTATCATTATCGGCATAAACAGCAAAATAATCGTTGAGCGCCGCCTCCGGGATAACCCAAACTCCGTTTCCCAGCCCGTCCATCGTTTGCGCTTTCCAAATCATTTGCAACATAGCTACTTGAGACTGCTCAGCTTGACAAACTACTGCCGGCAGCATGAAAAGTAGCACCAGCACCAATGAAACTGCCTTTTTCAACAAATACATCACCCCACTAGATTATAACATAAAACACAAACTATTTGCGCAAGTACAAGCCCCTAAAGAAATCATACACCCGCGCCGGCCTATAACCATATTTTGCCAGGTAAATGTATAATTAAGCCGCTTACCTGGCAATACTCACCTTAAAGGCAAAACCTATACGCACTTCTCTGTACAAAACAGTCGCAGGAATTCGCCCCCTACCCCCTCAAGCAAATAATTGCTATAATAAGGTTATTTAACATCATCCGCAGCTTGCCTTAAATACACAATCTAATATAATGAGGTGAACACTATGTCCCGAAGCTTTGCCGTTTTTACTGCAATCATATTACTGCTGCTTTATTTATGCCCCATAGCCCTTGCCGCCGACCTATCTACCGCCCCGCCCCCCACCATAGTCCAACATAAAAGAACGCTAAAAATCTACGGCACCATATTTGATGAAACAAGAGCCCCCCTTCGCGGGATAACCGTAAAAATCGGTCAGGCAACCGCCAAGACCAACGCTCATGGAAAATACTCATTAAAAATCAAAAGCGGCGCTTACCTGGTACAAGTCAGCCGCGCCAAAACCGTCCTCGACTTTGATACCATGACCTTCGTTAACAACACCCAGCTTAACCTCGGTATTCAGATCAGCTTATTTTCAGTAAAGTAAACAACTCAAAATCCAGTGGTTGCGTTCCTCGGCGTGTTCTCTATATATAGAACGCCGAAACCTCAATGTACACAAAGGCTGGCAGTATGCAAAAAATGAACCATTTCTATATAGGGCAAAAGAGCTGGTTTTTTCATTTCTTACCGTTGGAGCTTTTCCATCTCACCAGCATAGCTGGTTGTTCTTTACATATAAAAGTGGCCCCATGCGAGCATGAGGCCACTTTCTTTATTAGATTGCTAGTACCAATTGCTTTCACAAAATTTTAGAAGAAGAACTCTGCCTGCGCCCGGAGAACTTTCCGATCACTGTTATCGGAAATAACTTTACCGGTCATGTACCAAACAGTAACCAATGTATTCTTCATTGGTACATAATGGAATCCTACATGAGTTCCTTTAAAGTCTAAATTGGAACTATCATCATCTGCACGAGTGTCCGCAGTGTAGGCAGTACCCATTGAACTTGACGAAAAAAGGACATCCGGTGTTCTACTGTAAGCTACAAACAAATCGCCGGAATGAGCTACTTTTAAGTCAGCTGCTTTAAACTGCAGTTGACCTAAATATGCGTGTACCTTATCCGCACCAGAAATTTTTATTTCAGATGCAGCACCGGTTAATAGAAGGTCACCTATTTTTGTATCCATCCCTGCACCATAAAATTTATTGGTGCCTACAGCGACATCTTTAATTTGCTGAAAGTCAGCACGAAGATTAGTCTTATCGCCTAAAGCTACCACAACATCAACAGCTTTTAAATCATCTTTAGCATCAGTATGGCCCCAATTTAGGCTAGTTTTCACACTATTGCCAAAAGTATATTGAAGGCCTTGAGCTTTGGCATAATAAGTCAATCCATAACCTGGTTTATAGGCATATTTACCCACAGTTAATCCACTTCCATTTGTAACATAAAGCTGCTCGCATTGCGATGCCATCATGGTCGAATCATCGCTAGAAGTATAGGGATTATCAATTTTCCTTTTCCATTCACTTTCAGTTTTAACAGCCCAGCCATCACCAATGTTATAGGTAGCATAAATATCTAGATTAATGCTTTTATCATCGTAGGTGGTTCCTTTATCTTGGGCATCATATCGAATACGCCCACTGCCATTAATAACAATCTTATTAGCATTATCTTCCAGCCTTTGCACCCGGACACCAAGACCTTTAAGTTCTTCTTTATATTCATTAGCCAACTTATCAATCGTCGCCCGTTGATCAGGGGTAGCTTTTGCTTCTTTAGTCATGGCTCGAGCAACAAAGGTGGCCATCTCATAACGAGTAAGAGTTTTGTCACCTTTGAAGGTACCATCACCCATGCCGTCAATAATGCCTTCTGCAGCCAACTTGCTGACCGCACTATACGCCCAGTGTCCGCGCGGAACATCGCTAAAAGGATTGGCGGCAAACGCAGTACCGGCAATGCCCAGTATGAATATAAGCGTCAACATTACGACTAAACTTTTTTTCATCTTTTTCTCTCCTTAGGTTTTATTTTTATATCTCTCAATTACATCAACATGAAATTAAGCTGAATCCGGAGAAATTTATCGTGCCAGCCTGTATGGCCACTTTCTGTACCAAACATATTAATATATTTTGTTTCTAACTGAATTTTCGGCCGCAGCGTATAAGTGCCGCCAATGGTTACCCCTTTGGCCCCATACAAAGCATCTTCAGCATCCCAGAAGTTACAGATAGAGGCGGTCTTATCAGTCCGCGAATAGTTAATATAGGCTTCCCAGGAACCTGGGCGGAAGAAATCGGCACGGCCATAAGCTAAACCATAGAACCAGCCGATATTGGTATTAGCGTAGGAGGTGACACTTTCATTATAGCTGGAATGTGATCCGGCAACTTTCAGTGTCAAATTCGGAGTCAATTTCGTGTCAAAACCATATTCACTGATACAAACCGGCTCATAACCAGGCTTGCTGACCCGATGGAATACATAAGAAACATTAGTAGATTTAGAAAGTGCATAACTAAAGTCAACTGAACGATACTTAGGACCATCGCCGAGATATACGCCAAGATCACTAAATCCAGGGTTGTTAAGATTATAAGCATTGTTCATCCAGCCGTAGTTAGCGGCAACTTTTAACTTATTACCGAAGCTTATGCCCGCGCCGGATACTTCATCAGCGAAAACAAAACCGGACGCCGAGTCCATATAGTGATACCGGCCCAGATGTACGGTCACACCGTCAATTTTACCGTTGATGTCGCAATCTTTTAAGTTATCACGGTTGCCAGGAACGTTCTGACCATCCTGCATACCCCGGGTAAACTCGCCGACAGTATCAATCTTCCAGCCATCTTCTAACTGATATGTCGCGAAACCAACAAACTTAAAGCCGCCCCGAATAATATTTGCCGCGGCCGCACTCTGCGTACTCGGCCATGCGCGATGATCATATTTCAACATCGCAAAGCCGCCGACATGAATCTTGTCTGCCTTTTGCTCCAAATTCGTCACTTGAACATTGAGATTTCCAAGTTCTTCAGCAAATTCATTGCTCAAACGATTAATAATAGCCTTATCTGGGGCGCTTGCCTTGTCCATCTTTGACACAGCATTAGCCACCACTTTGGCCATCTCATACCGTGTTACGACTTTGTCGCCATTAAAGATAGTAGCACTGTCGCCAACAAGAATGCCGTCTTTAGCCAGCTGAGCAACAGCATTGTATGCCCAGTGACCTTTTGGAACATCAACAAAAGGATTGGCATCGGCGGCAAACACTGTACCGGCAAAAACACATACCAGCAGAAGTGTCAAAACAACAACTAAACTTTTGTTCATAACTGCCTCCTCAGTTTAAGTTTTGGTTCGGCATGTTCTGAGTTTCCTTGTTTCCTCAAAACACTACACTTACAAAAGTGTCTCATCACCTCCTATACACAAACGTTTTTCATGTCATCCCATTTGCCTACACCGCGCGCTCTTTTTTGCGACCATGTCCGTCAGAAAAATACAATTATTATAAAAACTAGTAAGTTCGTATTATTATGTAATTCATTTCGTCGCAAAATCGAGTCAGTGCGTTAATACAAATGAATGACTTTATCTGCTACAATCCCGGTCGCCGTATTTTTTTTGCGGCGACCGAGAGTAACATGCCCCGTACGGACAACAATTTAGCCTTTCCTGAATCTCATTAGCAGCTTCCGCTTGCTCTTTCTTGCTTAAATTTTTCATTTATATTTTCCTTATTTTGCATGAGTTTCCAGAAAATACCCACAATTCTACCAAGTCGTCGAATATAATTTCATTTAACAAACGGCCTAAAGAAAATCCCCCACTTTGTTTAATTCTACCTTAAGCCCGTTGTTGAATATTGGACATTTCAATCGCTGTACGCCGTTCTCTAGACACCATTGCCGCGATAAAACCAAGGATACAGATTGTCGCCACAATAGCAAAAGACGCATGATAGTTTCCGGTATGATGAAGGGCATAGGATCCAATCATTACACCAAAAGATCCGACAAAGTTGCTGACACAAGTCCAGGATGCCGCCACCTTGCCGATCATATTAGGCGAAAAACTTCTGATCGCAAAATATTGGTTTCCTACTGCGGTAAAAGGATTAGTAACTCCTGCGAGCATCAGCCAACCTACCAGGATAGCTTGATTACCGTGAATTGTATCAAACAAAATCCCATTATAGAAAATTAAATTACAAACAAATCCGATCATAACCAAAATACCTGATCTACCTTTGAAAACCTTGTCAATGATGATCCCGCCACAAAAGATCCCAATCATCATCCCAATCATGCTTCCTGCAGCCATTTGTCCCGCCTGTTCCGGGCCATATCCTGCGCCAATCGGCGGAGCAACAGCCAAAAATCCAGGGCTAAGATCATTGAACGCATTGTTCGCCCAATTGCTTAACGCCATAACCGCTAAGCCCAGCCAAAACGCGGGGCTTTTCCCCAGAGTCTTCATAAAGTTCTCGTTAGTGCTTGCTTTCATAGCTGCACTAGTCATAACAGGCGGCTGATGATTCCTCGCCATAAATGCAACAAACACAATATACAAAATACCGATAAAAATAATGCCAGCCATCCAAGAAAGTCCAGTCTGCCAATTGCCAGCCATACCCGCGAACATTGGTCCAAAAGTCAGACCTGCAACCCCGCCAAGTGCTGCCAAACAGTTTAGCCCTAGTGCTAAGCCTCTTTGCGCTACAGGAATCCATCGCGATACAATCGGCTCAATCATAATTAAACCCGGTGCACCGCCGATTGCGGTAAGTATCCTTAGAAAGACTACCGAGTTGTAGTCGTGACCCATAACCGGATATAGAAGATGGGCAATTAGGAGTATCACCATTCCTGAAATCATAATCTTAAATATGCCGAACTTATCAACAAGGATACCCCAGAAAAGAACCGCGATAGCGGTCGTAAACATTAGTATTCCCATAAAGCCAAAGGAAGCCTGACCGATGTCAACACTAAGGTCTTTTGCGACGACTCCCATAAGCGGTGCAAACGCTAGAGCGGTCATCATCGAAAAAACCATCATCAATATCCCTGCAGCTAAGACAAGCCACCTAACTCCTGGATATTGAACCGAGTCATTCGACATAATTATCATCCTCTCATCACTATTTGTTACCATAGGGTACACTTAAGCGCATTAGATGGCATTATGTACTTCCGGACCTCACCTCCTTAGCCAAATTTCAACATTCCAATTTTTCTGATCCTTCCGACTTTTACTCTTAAAAAATATTCCTACCCTGCCACTTTGTTATTTGTGGCTTTCTGTATATAATATTAGTAAATATATAATCAAATGTCAATATTTAAACAATTATAGAATTTTCATCATATTTTTGCAAAATTAATCGTTAATGACCACTTATTTCTTTAATTAATTCTAAGTCTTAGGTATAATATATATTATTGAGGTGATTATGCTTGAATCTGTATCTCACGAAAGTAGGCGAAACTGTTAAGCCTGTCCGCGATTTACTTAACTGGACACAAGCCGAGATAGCAAAACAGACTGGCCTGAGCAGAGCTACTATCGTAAATATCGAAAGTGAACCATGGCGAATGACTCGTACTTCGGCATTAGCAATATTCTCAGTAGTATTGGCAGAAATAGCCCGTCGGTCGCGGCTTTTGGATAATGCAACCCAAGAACAGTATATAGATTGGCAAGAATTACTTCGTGAACTAGGCTTAGTTAATCCTAAAGCCTGGAGCCGTATTCTTGGATCAGTTGAATTAGTCGCTACCGGTCTCATTCCAGTAATCGGCGGACTGGTAACAGCAAGCACTCCACCGGTTTTAAACCAAGAAGAACAGAAAAGACTGCATACCGCTGCAGCCGAAACTTTAAATGAGCTTTCAACAAAACTTTGTCAGATTTTCGATCTCGAAGAACTTTCCTTAGATTGTTTTGTAACTAAACTTGAACAAGAACAGGAACAGGAGCAAGAAAATTAGCTTATCACTCTTCCAAAGCAAAATCAGCGATTAGTTAAGTGCCCTAGCTACCGCAAACTTAGCCAGGGCTTGCAGTACTTCTTGCTTCAGTCTCGTTTACTGCCATAGAACCAAAGAAACTTTAAACGCAAACAAAAAACAGGCCATTAAGCCTGCTATTTTTTTGTTGCTGTGACTTCAGCCAACAATTTTTTAGCTTCCCGACTGGCCCACTTGATTTCATTTGCAGTTACACTAGCTTCCATTAAGCCATGCAAATAATAACTGCCGGTAAGCTTAGGCTGCCATTTTTCAATAGCCTTTGTCATGCCTTCCCAATAATCCTCACTAATCTCTTCTGGTTGCTTTGAAATCCCATCAACAATAACCGACCTTAGTTTAGCGTTCAACCTGACAATTGTACTACACCCACATTGTAACAGTTCCAAGATGGCCTTAAATTCATCACTAATCGGCGGCATACCTGATTTTATCCGTCGGTCAACTCTAGCTGGAAGTATATCATAAATCCGGTCGGCCTTTGCTATTAGCGACTCATTATAACCTATCAACTTCTCCGCAAAGTCAAGCCATGCCGCCTGTTCGTTAAAGCCTGACAACCCCACTTTCTCTTCACGCCGCAAAAGCTCGGCTAGCGTCCGCAATTCACGATTAAGTTTATAAACTCTCTCTTGCTCTTTATAATCAAAATCTGGTTCTTCATTTATAAGCCGAACATAACTAGCCACCGCCTGGCAAAAATAGTTGACCACCGCTTCATTACTTGCTTTGAGAAGCGCTTTAAATTGTTGACTATAACGCGGAGGCCACAATACTATATTTATAAACATCGCTGTACCGAGGCCAACAAAGATAACAGCTGTTCTACCCAAAGCATGGGGAATAAACTGTTCAGAACCGCCGCTTAGAACAAACAAAGCGGCCACAACACCCATCGTAATACCGCTTTCCAATTTTAATTTTATGTACAAAGCGATAATCATGACGGTTATCAGGCCCATTGTTATTGGATTTCCTCCAGCCAAATAACCAAAAACCAGCCCTATACTAACCCCCAGAACATGCACCATAATCTGGTCTCTGGCCGTCTTTAAAGTTAAAAAGACTGACGGCTGCATATTAATAATGGCGGAAACCGCGCCAAAGAACGCCGGCTCTAAGTTTAAAAACCGACAGATAAACATTGTAATCGTCACAGCAATACCAGTTTTCACAATACGAGCGCCAAACTTCACCTTCATCACCTACCCCTGTTTAATATTTTCTTAATTGCAATATTTATCCCTAAAACCACAAAGCCCCCGGTCATCAATTTGACCGAGGTACTTACAGAAGTCTAACTTAATTTAGGCAGCTTTCTTGTGGCTGGTTGTGCAATCATTTTCAGCGACAGACTCGGCTTCTCTCTCAACAGCGGCTACCGCACGAACATAATGGAAATACGTCATACTGTCATAACAGGTAATTGAATTGTTAATGATAAAATTCAATAATTTATTAAGCACTATGTAATACCCTCCTTTCAGTTCTTATTGTCGCTATATTACCAAAGCTTATTTACACTGTCAATTAAACCGTTTATTCCCAATCGTTTGAATTGAATATAGTTTTTGTAAATCTTTGTCTTTATAATCCCTAAAACCACAAAGCCCTCGGTCATCATTTGACCGAGGTACTTACAAGTAGTCTGGCTTATATTAGGCAGCTTGGCTGGCTGTACAACCATTTTCAGCAGTATACTTGTCTTCTCTCTCAACAGCAGCTACTGCACGAACATAATGGAAATAATTCATATTGCCAGCCCAGGTTACTGAACTATTTATGATAAAATTCATCAGTTTATTAAGCATTATTATATACCCTCCTTTCGCTTCTTATTGTTGCTATATTACCAAAGCTTATTTACACTGTCAATTTAACCGTTTATTCCTAATTGTTTGAATTGAATATAGTTTTTGTAAATCTTTGTCTTTATAATCCCTAAAACCACAAAGTACCTCGGGCATCAATCTGACCGAGGTACTTTTAAAAAAAGCCAATTAGCTTGGCGAGATATACGATGACAACTTATTACATAGGCGTAAAGCTAAAATTGCGTATTACTATTTCTTTTTCGCAATTATCGGTCGGAGTCTCCCCCAAGTACAACCAAAAATTCATATGCACCCTTACCGGCGGGACTGGCGCCTTGTCTTTGTCTTCTGAAATAGCATAAATCCAGTTGGCTATTTTCTTACTGCCATCGATCTCATGTCCATGATAACTTTGAAATGCGATTTGCCGGCTACTCCATTCAAACTGGTGCAGTGTGTAATCTCCTTGTAAAGCCAAATCATATTGCTGTGTATTACTTGCAACCGTATAATTTCCCCTCGGCTTATTACTATTGCCCCACTGCGCAAACTCAATATCAATTTCATTATTAGGAATTTCATGCTCCGGATATACAAACAGCCCTAATACTAAATTACGATCAAGCTTATCGATTGCTCCTACAACCTGAAACTGATAAGTACCATAACCAAAACTTCGCATAGAAACTAGTTCCGCACAGTACCACCGGCCTTGTTTATGACTAACCTTTAGGTGCAACCAGCCATCACGGTCTACCCACACATTATCTTTATCCCAGTAATTTTTCCCCGGGTGCTCTTGTCCTGATTTGACCTCCCACTCATACCCAGCAAACATAATATGCTTTGTCAACTCCCCATTAGCACTTTCATCTTTTGAGGAAGCATAACAAGCAACAGGTAAAATTAATACCAACAACCAGATACTCAAAGCCCATATTATCCTAATATAATACCACGCGGTCATCTTATAATTCACCACGCATGATTCCAGGTAATCTGGCATGTCTTTGCCCAATAGTCTCCAGAGCGGAAATATTTCGCGCCTGTAGAAAAACTACCAAATGTCAAATCGGCACTAATGCTCTGCCGTTTAATAGACCCATCACTATTGTGTGCTGCCAAAGATTGTTCTGCTGCTAACGCTAGCTTCCCAACACCTACAGGAACAGTATAATTCGCCCCAACAAATAAAACCTGTTCCCCTACAGGCACATAATACACTGGTGATGCTTTATGTTCGGCATTATCATATCCATATCCCAAATTCATTGTAAAATACTGTGAGTATTTTTTACTTACAGCTAGATTAAACTTTTTTTCACTATTACTATCGCTAAACAGCGTAGAACCTGCTTGTGCTGTAAAATTTACGCCCGCGCCAAAATCATGCAAATAAGAAACTCCGGCAGCATTACTAGTTACACCCTGCCGATACGCCTGAATTGTACTAACCGCGTTATGACCGAAACTAAGCCACACATGATCGTCGTTAGCTAATTTTGTATCATACATTACTGCATAGGGAATAAACGTTCGTATATCATTGTACGTATAGCCTGTCCACAACGTAAACTTCGCCAAGTCGGTTACGGCCAATTGCCATTTACCCAATATAGTATTATCATTAATTCTTTCTCCACTCTGGAATATGTTCGTTCGATACAAATTTATGCTAACCGGCTTATCTTCATCCGCTGTCCCAATATGATAAGCATGATAAACAACGCCATCACTATCCTTGCTATACGAAAAACTAGTCGCCACCTTTACCGGTTCAGCGGCTGCCATGACAAGATTCATACTTAAAACAGCCATCAAGCTTACCACTGCCACGACAATTTTCTTACTCATAAATATCCCCCTCGTACTATTTAGCGATAAATACCAGGCTAATTCGCCCTTCGGCTTTACGAATAATAACACTTTCATTCTCCTGAATACAATTAGTCTCAGTAGCACTTTGGCGCAAGACCCATCTTGGCGGTATTTTAATAGTCAATCCTGCCATCGGTTCTGGTACCTCCAAAGTAACTACCCGCTCTGAGCCTTGCTGAGCCACACCAACCGTCACTTTATTTCGCGCCGCCCACCAGCCACCGAAATCCTTTACCGTACTAAACCAAGCATAATCTTTAACACCACTAATAAATTGTTTTTCAAACTCCAATTTATGATCAAGCACATTAGGATGAATAAGTACTACATAAATACCACCATATTTACTAATTTTCTTAGCCAGTTCCAAAGCAGGTGCTACCCGACTCCCCATCTTTTCGCCAAGCTCGTCTTCTAGCGTAAGCGGAAATTCAAACACTTTCGCTAAACCATCACCCGTATATCCATCCGTTAACTGGTATGGTAAATGAGTTAACGAAACATTTGCTGTTGCGGTCGAACTATACAAATAACCTACAGCCTCAAGAGCCTGCGGCATTTTTTTCGGATCACTCAAATGTCCAGGCCGAAAAGATACCACCAGGGGAGCCTCAAGAACCTTTTCAATTAAATACTTACTTACCCTGAGTTCTCCTAGCAAAGTGCCATTATGCGCTATATATCGCCCAGAAACAAACGGCTGATAACTAGGATAGCGTTCTTTTCCTGACCCTAGCGGAAATTCACTAAATGCATACGCATGAGCTACGCTATGGCTACCAAGTTCCATACCAAGTTCTTGAAGCTTCTTTAATGGCTTTATATGATTTACATCAAAAAAAGCATCATCATTCCAGTCCTTGATATATTTTGTCTGCAAAAAATAAGTGGCCTGAACCCCGCTATTTCTCTCAGCATCAGCATACATAATCGCATTATCTTCTGACTTGCCATAGTCGACGTCATGCGTTAACATCACTGACAATGCTTTGTTAAACGGCACTGTTCCCAACGTAACCGCGTTTTTTTCGCCATTAACATACATTTCTTTTATAAGTCTTAATAATACATCATTAGTTGGCTCAAATTCGTTAATATAACTTCTAGCAATAGCTTCAGCCCTACCACTGTAACCTCGGCTAAGCATATCCCCAACATCAATTCCCCAAGCATAAGCCTTTCCTCTGCCAAAAGTTTTTTGAATAATTGCTGAAGTCCCATCCTGAAAAACGGCAATTGGCCGATTATCGGGACTTTTATAGCCATACCCGCCTAGCCTTGCTCCGACTATTCGCATATCGCCAAGACTAATAGTCTGTTCTCGCTCATCAGTAAATGATGTCAGCAGTGGACTAGCCCCAATATTTAGCTTTAATCCAGTAAAGCTAGAACATACTACACCATTAAACCCAAAAACATCATTAAGGCCCCCGCCTATTACATTAAACCCGATTATCGTCCCACCCTTACTAATAAATTCACGCAAAGCCACCAATGCCGCCTGACTTAGAACCTTACCGGAAACAGTTGGATAAACCGCCACAACCTTATGTTGAAATGCCTGCTTATAATCTTTTGTAATAATAAACGGCACCCCAAAAGTTTTTAACCCCTTTGCCAGCGAAAGCCAAGACGACACTTCTTCTGTCAATAAAACAGCCAAACAATTATCTGTGCCATGAGAATATTCCGTTATTGCGGTTTTTCTTTCCTCAGGTATTAACGTTTCATCACTTGGCCCCGAAAATTCAGGAAAAATATATACGTTTTTCTCGTCAACCTTAAAATCACCTGAGTTGTCAGATACCCGCGATGTTACATGATCCGGCGGAACAACCTGAGTTCCATAGGCCCAGCTCACCGACATCGTAATACT
>Ga0316602_10000633_pt1 | contig 15314 bp, 10 predicted proteins | sample OWC_soil_day10_C_FD_203103 | JGI IMG/M metagenome (GOLD analysis project Ga0316602, IMG submission 203103) | Wetland soil microbial communities from Old Woman Creek delta, Ohio, United States - OWC_soil_day10_CT | ecosystem: Environmental > Terrestrial > Soil > Wetlands | place: USA: Ohio... | reverse complement strand
TCAGTAAATGGCTGAGTCTGAACGTCATTAACTGGTTGCTGCAGAAGACGATGACTGTAGTTTTAGTTGCCCTGCCGGTTGTATTTCAGCCTGAGCTGCGGCGGGGGCTGGAACAACTGGGTCGTGGTAAACTTTTCAGCAAACGGGTTTTTCTGGATGAAGAAGAGACTCAGGTTTTGCTGGAGGAAATTATTTGGGGGGTCACCCGGCTTGCTAAGAATAAAACCGGGGCGATTATTGTATTTGAACGGGAAACCGGTTTAAACGACTATGCAGAGACGGGAACACGCATTGATGGTTTAGTATCTAACGAATTGTTGAACAATATATTCGTACCTAATTCCCCGCTGCATGACGGGGCCGTACTCATCCGGGCCAACCGGATTATGGCTGCAGGTTGTATTTTGCCTCTTTCGGATGCCCGTACTCTGGGCAAAGAACTGGGCACCCGGCATCGGGCGGCTCTGGGGTTAAGTGAACAGGCGGATGCCCTGGTGATAGTGGTCAGCGAAGAGACCGGCATTATTTCCATAGCCGTTGGCGGCTTCCTGGAGCGCTATATTGAACCGCAAGGACTAAAGGACTATTTGCAGCCGCTTTATACAACCAAGCCATCCACCTTTAGCGACTTTTTTAACCGGAGGTTGTCATGATGAAACAAGGTCGTGTCAGCCACCTCACAGCGAGAATATTAGCGCTTCTATTTGCGTTTGCTTTGTGGGTATATGTAGGCAATGAGCAAAATCCGCCGATTGAAGCGGTATTTTCTGTGCCGATGGAAGTACGCAATGTTGCTACATCCCTTGTCGTACATGATGCTACCGAAACCGTTAGAATTAAAATACGCGGTACGCGCAGCGTCCTAGCCGCCTTACAGGCAAAAGATATCAAAGCCTATGCGGATATGAAAGGTATGGCGGAAGGCCAACATACCGTAAACGTACATGCAGAATTGCCGACGAACACTGAATTGGTTGAAGCGTCGCCTGAGCGGGTGCAGGTCAGCCTAGTGGAAATGGTTAGCCGTAAATTGCCTGTTGAAGTTAAGTTTTCCGGCGAATTGGCACCGGGGCTACTTTTAGAAAAGGTGGTTGCTGACCCGGAACATATCACACTGGAAGGGCCGCGCCACATAGTGGCTGCGGTTGAGAAAGTGATTTTGCCACTGGATTTGTCTGGGAAAACCGACAACCTTTCGGTTGAGATTGTTCCAATTCTCCTGGGAAAAGACGGACGTGACATAAGTGGTGTGACAATAACACCGGAAAAAGTAGCGGTTTCAGCGAAGTTGTCCGTAGGATTAGGAAAAAAGCTGGTAGAAATCAAACCTGTTATGTATGGCCGACTGGCAAATGGGTTATCATTAGAGAAAATTATTATCAAACCGGCTCAGATAGAGATAACCGGGGCTCCGGCTGCATTGGCCAATGTTGATTTTATATATACAGAGCCTGTCAACGTATCGGATGTGAGTGCGAATACCGAAAAAGAAAGTAAGCTGCAATTCAAAGACGGGATAACGGCGCTGCAAAAATCGGTCTTTGTTGAAATTCACGTAAACTCCGGGCATTAAGGAGAAGATTTTGTTTGCTGAGAATTACTAATATGCGGGTCCCCGTACAGGAAGATATGCCTTTATCGCAGATTGCGGCCAAAAGGTTGAAGCTGCCGCTTTCTTCGGTGGCGGAGGTTACTATTGTCCGGAGGGCGGTTGACGCCCGCCGAAAAAATAATATTAGCTTTGTTTATACGCTGGATGTTGAGGTAAAGTTGGCGGAAGGCCAAGTTCTTTCCCGGCTCAAGGGTGACAGGGATGTTCGACAAAAAAATGAGGAACCTTTGCCCGACCTGGATCGGGGGGGAGTCGGACTGGATCATCCTCCGGTGGTAGTGGGGGCTGGCCCGGCCGGACTTTTTGCGGCCCTCAGGCTGGCCGAGTATGGGTATCGTCCTTTGGTGCTGGAACGGGGGCGGGATGTGGACAGGCGCAGTAAAGACGTTGCCCGGTTCTGGCAAACCGGCGAATTTGATCCGGTATCCAATGTGCAATTTGGTGAAGGCGGGGCGGGCACATTTTCCGACGGTAAACTTACCACCAGGGTAAATGATCCGCGCATGTCTCAGGTGTTGGAGGCGTTTGTCGCCGCTGGTGCGCCGCCTGAAATAAAATATCTCCACAAGCCTCATGTAGGCACGGATAAGCTTAGGCAAGTCGTAATAAAAATACGCGAGCGTATTATTGCGCTTGGCGGTCAGGTAGAGTTCGAAGCCCAAGTTACCGATGTCGATATTCAGGAAGGGCAGATCAAAGGACTTACCATAAATCATTCCCGATATGTTCCTTGTACTGTTGTTTTATTAGGTATTGGTCATAGCGCTCGAGATACCTACGTTATGCTTGAGCGGCGTGGGATGGCTATGGAGGCGAAACCGTTCGCTATTGGGGTTCGTATCGAACATCCCCAGGAAATGATTGATCGCAGCCAGTATGGCGATTTAGCCGGACATCATCGGCTGGGAGCGGCGGACTATGCCTTGGTATATCAGGACAGAGCTGCTGGACGAGCGGCTTACTCTTTCTGCATGTGTCCCGGCGGACAAGTTGTCGCTGCCGCGTCAGAAGCCGGGAGAGTGGTCACAAACGGCATGAGCCTTTTTGCCAGGGATTCCGGTATCGCCAATAGCGCTTTGGTTGTAAACGTCACTCCGGCGGATTTTGGCAGTGGGATACTGGCGGGAATTGAATTTCAGCGCCGCTATGAAGAACTGGCTTTTGCTGCCGGAGGCGGCGGCTATCAGGCTCCGGCCCAGTCGGTAGGTGACTTCTTGGCCGGGAAAGCCGGTCATAAAGGGGGGCTGGTTATGCCCAGTTACCGGCCCGGCACCAAACGGGCTGATCTTCGGCGTTGTCTGCCAGACTATGTAGCGGCGACGCTCGCGCGGGCCTTGCCGGTATTTGGTGGCAGTATCCGAGGATTCGATCATCCCGGTGCCATAATGACGGGGGTTGAAACAAGAACTTCTGCTCCGGTAAGACTAGTAAGGGGAAAAGACTATATGGCCCAAGCTGTCTCCGGAATGTATCCAATCGGGGAAGGTGCGGGGTATGCTGGTGGTATTATGAGCGCCGCACTGGACGGAACGAATGCCGCTGAAGCTGTTATAAAGAAATACAAACCTTGTTGAGGGGAGCTCGTATAATGGGAAAACTTTTTGGTACAGATGGAGTACGTGGTGTAGCAAACACTGAACTAACGCCGGAATTGGCTTTTCGTTTAGGCCGGACGGCAACGGCTTATTTTGGCAGACAAAGTGAAAGACCCTTACTTATAGTGGGGCGTGATACCCGAATTTCCGGGCAAATGTTGGAAGCTGCGTTATCGGCGGGAATTTGCTCGGCAGGCGGGGAAGCCGTCAATGTCGGTGTCATTCCTACTCCGGCGGTAGCCTACCTGGCGCGTACTCTTGGAGCACAGGCTGGAGTTGTAATCTCGGCATCTCACAATCCATATCCGGATAACGGCATCAAGTTCTTTGCCGGAAACGGTAATAAACTACCGGACGCCGTCGAAGCGGAAATGGAAGAACTGGTGCTGGCCGAACCCGATCAGCTTGTTCGTCCGTCCGGGGACCACGTCGGTACCATAAAAAATCGGCATGATCTCAGCAGCGCCTATATCGATCATGCGGTTAGTACAGTGAAGGAAAGTTTTAAGGGACTAAAAATCGTGGTTGATTGCGCCAACGGCTCTGCCTACGAAGTCGCGCCTGTTGTTCTCAAACGTCTGGGAGCGGAGGTCGTGGTGCTGAATCACCAACCGTCCGGCTGTAACATTAATCGGGAATGCGGTTCAACCCATTTAGACGGTATAAAGGCTGCAGTAATCAGCCATAAGGCCGATTTCGGTATCGCTTACGACGGAGATGCCGACCGATGTTTAGCCGTAGATGAAAAAGGCAATGTAGTCGACGGCGATAAAATCATGTGTATTTGTGCGCTTGAACTTATGCGTCAGGGAAAACTTAAAGATAATACCTTGGTAGCAACTGTTATGAGTAATATTGGATTGCATCAGGCGATAAAACGGATGGGCGGAAAAAGCGTGGTAACCGGAGTAGGAGACCGTTATGTGCTGGAAGCTATGAATGCCAACGGCTATAGCCTGGGGGGTGAACAGTCCGGGCACATTATTTTCAGTGAACATTGCACCACCGGCGACGGCATAGTCACCTCATTGCAGCTTATTGCTGCTATAGTCAAATCCGGCAATAAGCTATCCGAGATGGCCGCGCTCATGACCACTTTTCCTCAACTTTTAGTCAATGTGCGCGTTGGATGTAAAGATGGCTGGCAGGATAATGCCGCTATTTGTGCGGCTATCCGGGCTGCCGAAGACGAACTGGGAGAAAACGGGAGGGTGCTCGTCCGTCCCTCCGGTACCGAACCGTTAATTCGAGTTATGGCCGAGGGTCCCGAGATCGATTCGCTCGAACAGCTGGTGCATCAGGTTGCCGATACCATACGGAAAGAACTCAAGGGTTGACCGGACAAGGTAATTATTATAGAATAGATACGTATATTGAAAGGGAGCACTACGGTGCTCCCTTGCCTGTCAAATTAAAGGAGGTGAATAGGCATAGTACAGGAGGAAAGGCGGTGGATATAAAAGAGGTTTTTGCGGAAAATAGAAGCGCTGGTACTTGCGCCTAGTCTTCTCAGTGCAAGTAGACGAGGAAGAGGTTTATCGAAATGTCAGCGGATGCCTCTCGGCTAAACTGCAGTCGTCAGCAGTCGGATAAATCCATAAGGTGACTTGTGGGACAAAAACGCCTGTGGCAGTCATTCTACTATTTAGATAATATATAGTTAATAGGAGGAATACCAAATGTGTGGTATTGTTGGATATATAGGCCCTAAACAGGCCGCAGCTTTTCTTATTGAGGGACTTAAGAAACTGGAATATCGTGGATATGACTCCGCAGGTATCGCCGTATATGACGGCAACCAAATTAACGTCGAAAAAAGTGTAGGCCGTCTCAGTGCCTTAGAAAAAAAAGTACAGCAACTCGAGCCGCAGGGTCAAGTCGGTATCGGGCATACCCGCTGGGCGACTCATGGCCGTCCATCGGACGCCAACTCCCATCCTCACACCGATTGCAGTGGGAAATTCGTAGTTGTTCACAATGGTATCATTGAAAACTATCTCGATCTGAAAGAAAAACTTATTGCCAAAGGGCATGTATTTACCTCCGAGACTGATACCGAAGTTCTGGCTCACCTTGTAGAAGAGCATTATCACGGCGATTTTGAAGAAGCCGTTAAAAAAGTATTGGCGGATGTCGAAGGTTCCTACGCCATGGTGTTTATGTCCCAGTACGAACCTGATAAAATTATTTGTTCCAAGCAGGATAACCCGTTGGTTATTGGCTTGGGTGAAGGCGAGAACTTTGTTGCTTCCGACATTCCGGCTATCATCAACCGTACCCGCCGTACCTATATTTTGAGTGACGGTGAAATGGCCATAGTAACCAGCGACTCGGTATGGGTAATGAATCGTCAGGGCGTACCGGTAAGTAAAAAAGTGTTCGAAGTGCATTGGGATGCCGAAGCAGCCGAAAAAGGCGGCTACGAGCACTTTATGATTAAAGAAATCTACGAACAGCCTAAGGCCATACGGGAAACCACTACCGGACGGTTGGCAAAAGACGACACGGGTATCCTCTTTGATGAACTGAAATGGACCAAAGACGATATCGCCGGAATCCATAAGATAACCATCGTTGCCTGCGGTACTGCATATCATGCCGGTATTGTGGGAAAATATTACCTGGAACAACTGGCGCGAATCCCTGTCGAAGTCGATGTCGCCTCCGAATTCAGATACCGTTCACCGCTTGTCGATGACAAAACGCTGGCAATTTTTATTAGCCAGTCGGGGGAAACTCTGGATACCCTCGCCGCTTTAAAAGAAGCCAAAAAACTCGGAGCCAGAACATTGGCTGTTACCAATGTGGTCGGTTCCTCCATCGCGAGAGAAGCCGATCAGGTCATTTATACCCAGGCCGGTCCGGAAATCGCCGTAGCGTCGACCAAGGCGTACACCACCCAGCTCATTGGTCTCCTTATGCTGTCAGTGTACCTGGCCTCTTTACGGGGCACGCTTCCGGAAGAACGTGTCAAAGCCATTATTCAAGGACTTCGGGCTCTTCCCGCTCAGGCCCATGAGATATTGGAAGATGTTGAGTCGATCAAAACCTTTGCCCAGAAATATGGCTTTAGTGAAGACGTATTTTTCATTGGACGCTCCCTCGACTACGCCGTAGCGCTGGAAGGCTCGCTCAAACTCAAAGAAATTTCCTATATCCACGCAGAAGCGTATGCTGCCGGTGAACTAAAGCATGGAACGCTCGCCCTCATCATTGAAGGCGTACCTGTCATCGCTCTAGCCACCCAACGCGATGTTTACGAAAAGACCTTGAGCAACATCAAAGAAGTAAAAGCCCGTGACGCCGTGGTTATTGGTATCGGTATGCAAGGTGACAAGCAGCTTGAAAAATATGTGGACCATACCATCTTTGTTCCCGCTACCGAAAAATACTTGGCACCCATCCTCGCCGTTATCCCGCTGCAGCTTCTGGCCTACTATGCTGCCGTTACCCGCGGAGCTGATGTAGATAAACCCCGCAACCTGGCAAAAAGCGTAACTGTAGAATAGATAAGATTGCAGGCATATAGAGTTGTGTATCTTAAAAATAATAAGTGTATTTTTAAAATAGAAACTGTATTTCTGATTTGAAGCTTCCTTAATGCTATCGAATTCTAGATGTACTAACTCAGACGAGGAGTGATTCACTCCTCGTTTTTTTGCATATATGTACCACTTTAAGCTGCGGTTGTAGGACATTATTTAGGGGAGCCTAATATTAATAAGGCTGCGAGGTGCTATTATGGCAAAACGTCAAAGGGGTATGACCGAAACTAAAATCAAAAAATGGTTGAAAGAAGGCCGCGGGCAAGGCATTGGTATTGATTATAAGCCTTGGCTCACTGTCCAGGATGTCCCATCAAATGGCCGGTCACACAGGGAACAAGGTTTTAAAAGTAAGCGAGAACATACACTTTTATCGGATTTAGAAAATCAATTCTTTAACATATTGGAGTATTCACCTAATGTTAGCGACATTAGAGAGCAATATCCCCTATTGCCTATTGAAGAAACCATAGATATTGCGGATAGTCTCGGCATAGAACACCCAATGGATAAATCTACCGGCGTGAAGACCGTAATGACTACGGATTTTCTTGTTATTTTGAAATCAGGTCGCAATACCACCTTAAAAGCCTGGACAGTTAAATATATATCTGATTTAGATGATGACAGAGTTATGGAAAAGTTTGAAATCGAACGGCGATACTGGGAACGGCAAGGTGTTGAGTGGAGTATAATTACGGAACTTGAGAGCAATAAAACGCTGGCGGATAACATTAAGTTTGTGCGTAGCTATTATGATTTGGATACTTGTGGACTTTTCAGGAATTTTACACCTGTACAAATCAGTAACTATACTAGTCAGTTGGCCCAAAGACTTTGCGGAAACAACATTGTGGTAAGAAATGTATGCAAAAATTTTGATAAAGAAACGGGTTTTCAAGATGGCATGTCTTTGGCTTTATTTAAGCATCTTGTAATCACCAGGCAAATTGGCGTTGATATGAAAAGCCAGATGTTAGATTTAATTAAGCCCATAAATATTACACTGTTGATACGCAAAGTGTGGAACCTGGAGAGTATGCAGTATGAATAAATTAGCAATTAACGCTGTATTTTCTCAGACCGCGATGGATAATGATGCCGAAGAATTAATACGTATTATCTGGATTGATCAAAGCGAGAAATATATGCAATATGTCTCACTTTCTAAAGATGTGGCCATGCTTCACCCTATCAAGGTAGAAAAATTCAAAGAGCTTGTGGATAATGGCTTCCTGGGTGAGGCTGTGGATCCGTTTGCCAGGATTATTGATGAAGAAAATATTCCCGAAAGTTACAAAGCCATACGGGATAAGAAGTGGCAGGTTGTTTCACTTATCTGGGACAGAAATAAAGAACGAGCTTTGCTGAAGATGGAACGTCCAAAACTTTTTGAAGAAGCGGCCAAGTTATTTAATGTGCATCCAATGGAAGTACGACGTATGATGTCCCGGTTTTGGCAGCGGGGAATGATTCCTAATGCGCTGCTGCCAGATTACGATAAACGTGGTTCTAAAGGTCGGCAGAAGGCTGAGACGCCAAACAAAAGGGGGCGGCCACGTGAATATTATGCATCTGATAGTGAAATCCAAGGTATAAATGTTACGGAGGATTTAAAAGGTAAGATTCGCAATGTCATTGATTTATTTTATCTCAGCAAGAAAAAACCAACCATAAAAGATACTTATCAGCAATTGCTTTCGCGCCATTTTTCAGATGTTAAATATGAGGATGGTGTGAGAAAGCACGTTATTTGGGAGGCTGCCAGGATACCTTCATATCACCAATTTTATTATTGGTTTAAACAGTTTACCGATATTACAAGCACGGTATTAAGAAGGGACGGTGATCGTGAATTTGCACTTAAATTTAGAGAATTGCTTGGCGATACAGAGGCTGAATCCTTTGGGCCAGGGTTCAAATATCAGATTGACGCCACCATAGCTGATGTTTATGTAGTGAGTGTGAAAAATCCTAATTATATAATCGGCCGTCCCGTGTTGTATATGGTAATGGATATATTTTCGCGCTTAATCGTAGGAATTTACGTGGGTGTTGAGGGGCCTTCTTGGGTAGGAGCCATGATGGCATTGGATAATGTCATTGCAGATAAAGTGGAGTTTTGTAAGAATTACGGTGTAGATATTGCACCTGAAGATTGGCCAGCAAGCTTGTTGCCGGAAAGACTATTGGCAGACAGGGGTGAATTTGAAGGGAAATGCCCGGAGGGGATGATTGCTAATTTAGGAATAAGCCTTGAAAATACGCCACCTTACCGTGGTGATCTAAAAGGTATCGTGGAACGTCACTTTAGGACAACCAATGATAGAATAAAGACCCGACTACCAGGGGCTGTGCGAAAGGCCATGAAGGAACGCGGTGGTCCTGATTATAGGCTGGATGCGAAACTCAATATTGACGAATTTACCAGGATAATGTTGGCCGAAGTAAGGCGGCATAATAAAAGTGTAATGGAACAGTATTCAAAATCTATTTTTGAAATACGTGACAGTGTTGAACCCATACCTCTTAGCATCTGGAATTGGGGGAAACAAAATAGGCGATGTGGTTTTGTTGCCCGTAATCGTGATTTTGTGAGAATTTCATTGATGCCAAAGGAAAATGCCACTATTACTAGACAGGGAATACGATTTCACAATATTTACTATAGTTGTGACTTGGCCATTAAGGAAGGGTGGTTTATTAATCCTAAAAGAAGTTCAATAAAGGTGGCCTATGATCCTAGAAAACTAAGCCATATTTATATTCCGGACGCTAATGGACAGGGCTTTACTAAATGCTATCCAGTGGCTAATTCAAAAGATTTCGGTAATATGACTTTTGGCGATTATATGATGTTGAAAAAGTATCTTGAAGAGGAAAAAGCTCTCTTAAAACCGTCTAAAAATCAGCTTGAAATTGATATTGACGCTGAAATCCGTAAAATTGTCAAGCAGGCAAAAAATAAAGTTCAACGAGAGGACTTGGACCTTAATAAAAGTGAAAGACTAAGAAACATTCATGAAAATCGAGAACGTGAACGTAATGAACGTCGTGAACAAGAAAGTTTTGAATTGGGGGCTAAAAGCTTCGCTCAATCTGGCGTCAAGAATTATGAGGATAAAAAAGGGAAAATGATAGAATTTAATGACGTACAGAGGAAAAATCAGAGTGATTATGAAGACGAGATTCTCGAATTGTTAAAACGTGAAAGGAATGAGCGAATTGCTCGAGAAAAATAGTTTTGATTCAGACTATTATGTTCTGGTTGGCGAGAAGGTTTTTGAACCGGATTATAAAGAACAACCTTTAAATGAATATAGGGGTAATCCTTTAATAGAAGTACTTCCGGCGATATTCAGTAAGGAGGATGTGCTGAGAAAAAATATAATTTATCCAGAAATACCTGGGGATATAGCTCAATATTCCCCAGAAGTCAGATTTCAAATGTTACAGAGAATAAAAGATTTCTATTTTCCGACTGTTGAGTTTTTGGAAATAGAGCGCCAACTATCCTCTTTGATTCGTAGGAGTTATATAGCTAGGAATCCGGTTAAAGGCCATGAGTTTATCCAAACATTACAGGCGTTAAATGAGGTCAAGCTTCTTAGGGATGAGGAAAAAAAAGGAACGTTGGCGCATTTACAACTTCCTACCAGAACAACAGCTTCAAGTTTTAGTGTCATTGGCGTATCTGGTATAGGCAAAACTACAGCAATAGAAAAAATACTTATGATGTATCCGCAAGTAATTTATCATTTTGAATATGAAAAAAAGCCATTTACACGTACACAAATAGTATGGCTTAAGATGGATTGTCCATATGATGGATCGTTAAAAACACTCTGCCGAGGATTCTTTTCAGCTGTTGATAATGTTTTAGGTGCAACTAATTATTTCCATAAGTATGGTAATCCTCGAAACTCAACTGCGTTAATGATGGTGCATATGGCCTATGTTTCAGCACTGCATAGTATAGGGGTAATTATTATTGATGAAATTCAGCATCTATTAGCCTCTAAAATAGATCCGGAAGAAATGTTAAATTTTTTTGTAACCCTTGTTAATACCATCGGTGTTCCGGTTTTTTATATTGGTACATATAAGGCTATGAAGATATTGAACAGAGACTTCCGGCAGGCACGGCGTGTTGGGACCGAAGGGGTTTTAATGTGGAATCGGATGGAGAAGGATAAAAAATGGGAAGCATTTCTTGAAAACCTATGGGATTTTCAATACTTAAACGAATACACTACCCTCGATAGCAGTATTGCCAATACAATGTATGATTTGTCCCAGGGAATAACATCGGTTGCTGTGGCACTATCCATGTTGGCCCAAAAGAGAGCCATAGGACGGGAAGAATGTATCACAAAAAGCTTATTAAAAACGGTTTTTGATAAAGACCTTGCCATGATTAAACCTATGCTTATTGCCCTAAAGGAGAAAAATATTCGTGCTCTTACCAGGTATGAGGATTTAGTAGTTAACATTGAAGAATTGATGCTAATCAACATACCAAAGGGCGATGCTCAAGACGTGTTGAATGCTTTAGCGGCGCAACGAAAAGAATGGCTGCACACAAGTAACTCAGATAAGAAAATTAGAGAAGTCGAGGAGCCCACAAAGAGTTTGGATGTACTTGAAAGTGCCGATTTACGTGCAATATATCGTGGAGCTATTCAAAGAAAAGCTGATATTCATACTGCTCTTAAAGAATCTGGTTACATTAAAGATCCTTATATAGAATTGGGGGTTTAAAGATGCTCAATTTCTTTACGGATCCGTATGAGGGTGAACTGTTGTACAGTACCATTGCAAGATTTCATCATTATTCAGGAGCGGTGTCCAAGAAGGAAACTTTGATACAGATATTTGGTGATAAGAATGCATTACCTAGTATTAACGTTCCATGTAGATTTGAGTATATGACGGGTCAACTAAAAAATAATAGTTACTCGGCTGAGTATTTTATTAATAAACATACGGTATTACCCTATTATCTTCCGTTTATGGATCAACAACGTAAGAACCAAGTAATAAATGCTATCAAGGGTGATGGAGGGAAAAGCCTATTCACTATGATTGGCATGGCAGCTGGGGGAATATGTCGAAAGTATGGTCTCTATTACTGCTTACGGTGTGTAACTGAAGACATACAGCGTTATGGTGAACCATATTTTCATACAATTCATCAATTAGAAGGTATATTCACGTGTCCTTCTCATGAAATGTTTCTCAGGGAATATCCTGTTACTAAAAGTGTGGCCAGCCGAATTGAGTTTGTTAGACTTGAGGTTGATAAAGTTACTGATAACAGCCTCAATACCGCTATTGAAGCTATTTATGGTAGTGATAAGTATGTCTTAAGTAAAATGTGCGACATTGCTAAAGCGGCGGAATATATTATTACCGGAGATTTTTCAAAGTATGATAGCTATAGAGTGTATGGAAATATTATAACTTGGTTGGCAAACAAGGGATATATTACAGCTAAAGGACATGTAAGGCAAAGGTACTTGTATCAGGATTTGAAAAACTATTATCGGGAAGATTTTTTAAGCATAATTGAATGCAGGATTGAAGCAAAAACAGATTATTCCTGGCTGTGTAATATAACGAGAAGACCAAGTAAAACTATTCATCCTTTACGATACATATTACTGGCGATATTTTTATGTGGAAGTGCGGGAGCTCTTTTTGTTCCTCCGCTTCCCCTTGACAGGCAGATTAAACCTAGTAAGGCTATAGATTATGATGATAAATGGGAGCAGCGATTGGTTACAGTTATTAAAGCTGGTCATTCCCTACGTGAGACCGCACGCCAAATGGGATGTGATCCCAAAACAGTTGTAAGGCATGCTAATAATCTTGGCTTAGGCGGCTTTCTGAATTCAAAAATGAAGATATATATACCAAAAGAAAAGATCACTGTAGATTGCAGTGGCGCGGTTGAAGTGATACTCCGATATATTAAAGAAAATCCTAAGTGTACGCGAAAGGAGATCCGAGAGAAACGAAGCAGTCAGTATATGAAACTATATAAAAACCGACGGGAACTACTCTTATCAGTATTGCCGAAAAAAGTGCGGCATTCTGGTGCGACAAAGAAGATTGATTGGCAAGCTAGAGATATAAAATTCTTGGAAGAAGTTAAAATGGCATATAGTCGCCTTTTAGCTGTCAGTGAACCAGTCCGTATTAGTGCGACAAGGTTGTTAAAGGCAATTGGATATTCTTCAACAAGACTTAATCTGGATAAATTACCGAAGACAAAGCAATATGTAGAGTTAATGGCAGAAAGTGTTGAAAATTTTCAACTACGTCGGGTGGATTATATTTGTGAAAAGCTACATTATGAAAAAGGGGTGTTTGAGAAATGGCGTGTCATGCGTTTAGCTGGGTTGAAAGCTAATGTATCAGCAGAAGTTTTAAATAAAATTGATAGTAATATAGCAAGATTATGCAATATAACCCCAAATTTGCGCAAAGGTTAAATTAATTTTATTGAAAAAGATAATTTTCTGGGGGAATGTAATGAAACATCTTTTCTGGAAAATATGAATGGTTTTGAAGGGAAACAGTAATATGTTAACTTTTTTTACAGATCCATATCCGGATGAGTTATTATATTCGGCCTGTTCGCGATATCATTATTATTCAGGAAACCAAAATATTGAAGATACGGGTGAGAAATTATTTGGGAAGCGTTCTGCTGTTGCCAGCTTTGAGATAGGGAACCATTTGCACTTTCTTTGCGATGAGCTTGGTGGATTATATAATATGAAATATTTACTACAGAAGCATACAATCTTTCCATTTTATAGTCCCTTTTTACCAAACAAACGTAGAAATGGGATAGTAGAGAATTCTTCAAGTGGGAATAGTAGTGCAATATACTTTAAATTGGGATTTAATACAGGAATTAGTAAGAAAACGCACATTTACTATTGTACTTCTTGTTCAGGTAATGATTTCGAGAGATATGGAGAGGCATATATTCATCGAGAGCACCAATTGCAAGGTGTACTGGTTTGTCCTCATCATGGACAAGTATTGAGGAGATATCCAATAAGAATTAGTGGAAGAGGTCGTCTTCAGTATATTCGTCTTGAAAAAGGAAATCTCGAGTTATCTAATAGTAGCAATCCTTTATGGTATAGTAAATATCAAAATAATCTGCTTGATATTTCAAAAGCTGCATACTATTTGCTTTGCAATGATCTAAGTGATGTTAATGAGGCAGAGATTTTACAACGCTATAAAAACTTGCTTTATAAAATGAATCTTACGTTTTATAATTTTCGAATAAAACAAAGAGAATTGCATGATATGTTAGTAAGTCACTATGGAAATGAGTTATTGAATATATTGGGGTCTGATATAAAGAATAATTGTGAAAGAAGCTGGCTGAGAAACGCTACGACTAATTTACCTAGGTCTGTCCATCCAATACGGCATATTCTTCTTATTTTATTTTTGTGCGGAGATATGAAAAGTTTCTTTAAAAACTTAAAGCAAGAATACAACCCTTTTGGTAAAGGTCCATGGCCGTGTTTAAATAAAGCGTCTGATCATTATCAACAGAATGTTATAGAACATTCTGTTGTAGGTATGAATAAGAAAAAACAGAAACCTATAGGGACATTTGCATGCAAATGTGGATATGTATATTCAAGAACAGGTCCAGACAACGTGGAAGAGGATAGGTATCGAAAAAATGGAATAAAATCTTTTGGCCCTGTATGGGAAAATAAGTTAAAAAAGCTTTTAAACGAGGGCTGCCATAGTTTTTACATGATAGGACATCTGCTAGGGTGCAGTAGTATAACCGTCAAAAAATATGCCACAAGGCTTATTAAAGAAAACTCTATTAGAATTTATACTGTGAAAAATAAAAAAATACCAACAGATAGTCTACTTAATGAATATAGAGATAGATTACTTTCTGCTATAAAAGAAAATCCAGAAATAACGAGAACAGATATAGCAATGAAATATGCAATGGAGTGGAAATTCTTATGCCGTTATAATAAGGAAGAGTTTTTAAAGATTCTCCCACCAAAAGGGAAAAGAGGGAGAAAAAGAGGTTGTAATATTTCTTTGGATTGGGATAAACGTGATCGGGAATTAGTATTACAACTCCAAGAAGCTTATATTGAAATATTAAATCGAAGAAGACCAATACGTATTACTCAAAGTGCTTTATCCAGGAAAATTTACCAATTTTCTTTGCTAAACGGAAATAACCTAAAAAAACTTCCTCAGTGTGCGCAATTTATTAAAAGAGTTTCTGAGTCAAAAGAACAGTTTCAATTGAGAAGATGTCAAATTAGTATAACAAGAATGAAAAAAGAAGGGATAACAATAACCCCCTGGAGGATAAAGCATATGGCTGGAGTAAATAATGAAGAGTATGCGCGGTTAAAAGAAAAAATATCGCAAATTGCAAGTGCAAATTGAACACTTTGGTAAAATGGCAGCAAACTCAAGCAGCATAAAGGCTGTCGAGAAACGCATCAAAAAGTTCTTCTGGCGTTCGATAGCCGAGTCGCTTACGCG
>Ga0316602_10000630_pt1 | contig 15371 bp, 15 predicted proteins | sample OWC_soil_day10_C_FD_203103 | JGI IMG/M metagenome (GOLD analysis project Ga0316602, IMG submission 203103) | Wetland soil microbial communities from Old Woman Creek delta, Ohio, United States - OWC_soil_day10_CT | ecosystem: Environmental > Terrestrial > Soil > Wetlands | place: USA: Ohio... | reverse complement strand
AAGTTGTTTTGTGCCTGAAGTCGCGAATATTTTTCTTCTATTGATAGTTCTTTATCACTTGGTCTTCCTGAATTTCTGCGTCGAGTATCATTCAGTCCACATATACCATTTTGTGCATAAGCAGTCCGCCATCTGTTGCATGATGATTTAACACGTCTCATTCCAAGAATGTTTATATCAAATCCATGGCTTTCAAATATCTCTCTTGGGGATTTACCTTTTTCATATTCGGCTACAAAAATGCGCTTAAATTCATCAGTATAAGTGATACACTTCATACTGATATCTTTTATATATTGGTTACGCGATAATACTGCTATTTCTTTTTCTGTAAATATTTTATTGCTCATTTCAACTTCCGCCAATCTCGTTTTTTCCTATTATACATAGAAATACCCTACAGGGTAGACTTTTTTTAAGTGTCTACTCTATAGGGTACATTTTAGAGGCCAAGTCTTTTCTTATATAACACAGTGAACTCGTTCAGCAAAAGCCGAGCGAGTTCACTACAAAAATATACGACCGATAACTGGTTGATAAGGAAAAGCACTTCGATTGCTAGCCCGCATCACCAGCTCACTCAGTTTTTTTAAGTCCCTTACATCAATGCCTGTATCCATACCATAAAGACAATGCAATGTCGTAACTACTTCTTCCAACCCAGCATTGCCCGCCCGCTCCCCAATACCAGACACAGTAGTACTTGAGAGGGTCGATCCAGCATCAAGAGCAACTACGGTGTTGGCACTGGCCAAACCAAAATCATTATGCATATGAACTTCTATAGGCAATGGGCATCGGGGAATAAGTTTCTGAAAAATATTGTGTGTAACAACAGGAGTCAGGCAACCTACAGTATCAGCATAGCGAATATGAATAGCTCCCATCTTTGCCGCTATATCTGCTACCTGAAGAAAATACTCCATATCAGCCCTTGAGGCATCCTCTGCCCCGACTGTAACAGTACAACCAAAGCTATGTGCCAGCTCTATTGATTGTTTTAATTGGGTAATGACCCACTCTCTGCTCTTGTTAATTTTTTTCTTAATATGAAAATCAGAAACAGGCACGGAAATATGCACAAAAGAACAGCCACAATCAACAGACGCTAAAATATCTTCCTTAAAAGCACGATTCCAGGCAATCACCTTAGCTTTGAGCGGTGCTGACAGAATAAGCTTTATCGCTTCCTGTTCTTCTTCTCCCATAATAGGCACACCTGCCTCTATAAAGGCTACCCCTGCCTGATCAAGTGCAGTTGCAATCATCAATTTATCTTGAGCAGAAAATACAATACCCGGAGACTGTTCCCCATCTCGCAAGGTTGTATCCACAATTCCTATTGTTCGTCCCTTCATAAGCATCAGCCTTTCATTTTACACCACTTTATCTTGATATATTCTCCATAAAGCATCATCATCTACTGCCTTTTTTTGCATTACAGCCAATTTTCGTACTTGTTTCAACAAATACTGGGCATCAATAGCTGACAAAATAATATTTCGTTGCTTAAATTTAGCCTTTATTGACGCTGTACCTGAATGTTTGCCAATAACTAGTTTTCTTATTGCTCCTACTTCTTCTGGCGAAAAGGCTTCATATAACTGTGGATTCTTCAGTACGCCATCCACATGAATTCCTGATTCATGTGCAAAAATATCTTGCCCAATAATGGCTTTGGTAGCAGGATGTTCCACCCCAAAAGCTGCTAATATGAGCGCACAATTACGGGATAAATCCTCTGTTTCCATGTTTTTCTCACCAAGCAGCCTTTTTTGAATCATAATCACTTCTTCAATAGCAGCATGGCCCTGTAATCCCACCCCAGCCACTGCTGTGGCAATGTATTTCACACCAGCCTGCATAGCCCCCAAAGCATTGGCGGTAGCCAAGCCATAAGCATTATGACCATGAAACTCGACACTGATAGGTATTCTATCAACGATAGTAGTTAGTATTCTAGAAGTAGATAAAGGATTAAGGAGGCTGTTTCCATCACTGTAAATAAAGCTCTTAACCCCCATAGTGGAAACATCCCTCCATAATCCTTCAATTTCCTCTATGGAAAAATTCGACGCATTTTCTATACATAACCCAATATTCAATTCAAGTTTTTGGGCCGCGAGTAGAGAAGCATTAACCTGATTGGTTAAACCCGCTGCCGGATTTGGTGCGCAACCTATTATAATATTTCTAAATCCCAATGAATAAGCCAGCTCCACTTCATCTATGGTTCCATTGATTTTTCCCCGTATCTGTTTTTGCTGTAACATGCCCAGTGGGGGCAAACTACATTTTTGCCAGTCAGTGACCTTAACATCAATAATCCCTATCTGGAAACTCTGCAGCAACTCTACCATGGAATTAATATTCTCCTTGTCCATGCCTATACGTAATCCTTCTCCCAAGGTTTGATCAATCCAGATCATTGTGCGCAACACCGTTTACCAATATAAACATGGGTTTCAGTTGGTGTAATTTTTTCTATCCGACCAACTAAATTGCCATCCTTTAACTCTACTTCAAGCCAAGGGGGAAGATGATTACAGAGGATCTCCAGACTATAAAACTTTCCCTGCCGTAAAATAGGCAGCAACACTTGTTTGGAAGTAATTCCACCACCATTTTGCTGAATTTCTTTAATGGATATATAAAAATCTCCATTTTCTCGTTCTATAGGAACTGGTATGGTGCTACTTGTCACTGCTGGGCTATTCGCCAGTTTATCTTCTTCTTGTGCTAACACATAATCGAGAAAAGATAAAGGTGCTCCTTCAAACTCCCAAATACTGCACTGCACTTTTTCCAATTCAAAATAAGGTACACCGACAACAGCCCAGCCAATAAAAATCCTACATTCCCCTAAGAAGTGAATAATCTCAGCCATTTGTCGGCGCAGTCCAACCATTCCACTTTGCTTATCTAAAGCAATCTTCTTCTCCCTACCAGATTGCCAAGAGCCCTGTTCTTTATGATAAATGACAATAGCGCTCCCATCATATAGAGAACTGGTTGCACCATTATCACCAATACATACTGCAATATCCTGAGCCACAATAACTCCTCCTTTCACTCTCTATTTAAGGGATAATCCATCCTAGATTTCTAGGCGAGCAACAGGTGTGCCGCCTTCAATATGTTCTTCCATAATATCTTCTATATCATCAGCTGTCACCGATCCGTACCAAACATTATCAGGATAGACTACGACAATGGGTCCTTTTTCACAAATACCAAAACAACCAGTATTAGAAACAAATACTTCACCACCCAGTTCCCGTTCCTCAATCTCCTCCATAAATTTCATTACAAGATTTACTGCATCTTTAGAGTGGCAGTACCCCTTTTGTTGGCCATTAATTCTAGAACTGGTGCATACAAAAATGTGTTTTTTAGGTTTATTCATAATCATTCATCCTTTCAAATTGCTTTTTTTAACTGCTCTATGGCATAATCTAAACCTTCTTCAATGGTATAGCAATATTCCACGCTCATAATACCTTGGTCTGCCAGCCTTTTTTGCCCATTATAACCAATACGCATGGTTAGGACAGCATCACAATCACTAATGGCTTTCATCGCAGCATCTTTTTGGCTTTCTGCTGAACCACATTCATTAATACCCAAACAATATTGACTTGTTTTACGAGTCTCGAGGAGTTTGAAAGTTCTGCCCCGCCCCTCATAAATCAACAATTCTGTTGCATGCCCAAAATGTTGATCCACGAGCTTTCCATATTTAGAGGTTACAGCAATTTTATATTGCCGACTATCATTACTGTCATCGGCTGTAGATTCTGGCACTGGATGTTTAGTCATCCTAAATTCATTAGATCGATCATTGCCAAGTAGACCAATAGCATCGGCTCGACACTGCTTACAATGCCTCATTTGCTCTATTTCAAGCTGACAACGATCTCTCATTTCATTAATTTCTTTCATACTTGTTTGCGGGAAACTTTCAAAAGCACTGCCTGGAGCAGGAATCAGCGGCATAATATTCGTAATAAAGACGCCTAATTCTTTCATTTTCTTGACTACTTCTGGAATATGATGATCATTAATACCCTTCACCATCACAATATTGATTTTCACCAATACCCCATGGGCAACTAGATAAGTAATTCCTGCTAATTGATTTTTGAGTAAGATCTCAGCACCGATAGTTCCCGTATAGCTTTCTCCCTTATAAGTAACAACCTTGTACAGCTTGGCACCAATTTCAGGATCAAGACAATTCACGGTAACAGTCACATGATGTATACCCAGTTCTACAAGTTCATGAGCATACTCAGGCAGCATCAAACCATTAGTAGATAAACAAAATAAGATGTCTTCCCCCTTGGCTTGTATGAGTTCTATGGATCTCCGGGTAACATCCCAATTTGCCAAGGCATCTCCTGGGCCGGCAATACCGACTACACTTAAGCTTTCAATCTTTTCTTTTACCCAAGAGAATTTTTGACTAGCCAGGTCCGGTGTAAGCACTTCGCTCGTTACTCCTGGTCTACTTTCATTGACGCAATCAAATTTTCGATTACAGTAATTACAGCTTATATTGCATTGTGGTGCCACTGGTAGATGCATCCGCGAATATTTAGTGTGGGCATCCGCGTTATAACAAGGATGTTTACTATTGTCCATTGCTTTCACCTCATTTTCCCCCGGCTCTTGCAGGGTAATATAAAAAACCTCTTTACATTACGGTTTTTGATAATATTTTTCATACATAGAACTTCGATAGGATTTATATTTGTTTTCCAGCAGCGTATTAGTAATTCGGTCTAGCAGCATCATGGTTCCCGTATAGCCTAGAGATAATAGTCGTTGTCCTCCTACACGATCATGAATGGGAAAACCCAATCTAACCAGAGGAATGTCACCTTTTTCCGTAAGATAACGACCATCCGAAGGACCAATGGCAATATTGACTTTTGCTTTTTGACTAGTAGCAAGAATCTGAGCAAAATCAGTTTCAATTAATATCTTACTATCTTCTATCCCATCGCCTAAGGCCTCGGTTACTAACTCACTGAGTTTACCTACTTGACTACCAGTAGCAATCACTGCTGGGAAAACGCCATTTTCTAAGCAAGTTTTGGTTACAGAATATACGATTTCTGGTTCACCAAAAACAACAACCCGTCCAGAGAAATTATATTTATGAGAATCAACCATTCCATCTAACAAGCGTCCACGCTCATTTTTCAAACTTTCAGGAACATCCCTGCCCGTAATTTCTACTAATGTATTAATAAATAGATCTGTATTTTCCACACCAATGGGTATGGGAATATTATATAAAGGGACACCAAACTGATCTTCTAGGTATTTCCCTGGTGATAGAGTATCATTGATGGTAACGCCCATCTGGATGGTAGCCACCCCGCCACCCATTCCTCTTATATCGGCCAGTTTTGTACCATTCTCACTCATCTTGGTATAAGACGGTAAAAATGGACGATCTAAAGTATCGGAAAGATCAGGGCATAATACGTATTCGATTTTCATCTGCTCTAATATACGTTTTAATTCACGAATGTCCGCCGGACTAATGTTAGGAATAATAATGTTAATCTTGTTATTTTTGCTAGTTGCTTCTGCAAGCTGCATAATAACTCTTTTAAGTGTAAAAAAATAACCTTCGAAATGACTTCCGCCATAGCCTGGAGTGGATGCAGTGATAATCGGGAATCCTTCCATCTCCTTATCGATTAGGTATTGACCTGTAATCCGTTCAATATCCTCGCCAATGGTTTCCGCTAAACAGGTTGTGACAATACCGATAATCCCTGGATGATATACTTTGATAATATTGTCGAGGGCTTGCCTAAGATTTTTTTCGCCACCATAAATCGTACCTTTTTCATTCAGTGAGGAAGAGCCTACGTCAACAGGTTCATTGAAATGTTCAGCAATATGTCTGCGCATATAGGTACTACAGCCTTGGGAGCCATGAACAATAACCATCGACTTCTCAATACCTTTTAATGCTAGAATGCCGCCCATTGGCATACACATATTACAGGGGTTTTCATTCACATTGCGATAGTGTACATTATTTACTGCTGCTTCAGACATGATCTGTCACCCCCTTGCCAATACCTTTTCCCCTAAGACTATTCCATACTGGTGAACAAACTGTGGAATATACTTCTTCCGCAAAATTTACAGCACCCTCAAAACCACTGAGCGGATGTTTCCGATCATGATTGTGATCGATAAAAGCCACTCCCAATTTATAAGCAAGGGGTCGTTCTTTCACACCGCCAACTAACAAATTAGCACCTTTCTCCATCATAAATCGCTCTAGCTCCGCAGGGTTGGCATCATCTAAGATCACAGTCCCATCATCGACTAAATTATTAATCGTATCATACTCTTCTTCTCGGCCTGTTTGTGTACCAATCATGACAACATCAATACCAATTTCTCTAAATTGTTTAACCAAGGAAATGGCTTTAAATCCTCCGCCAACATAGATGGCTGCTTTCTTACCTTGTAATTTTTCCCGATAGCCTTTGATAATGGCTTCGACCCGATTGGTTTCTCGGACAATTAACTCTTCTGTCTTACGAATCATCACTTCATCACCCATAGCAGCGGCAATTTTTCGCAAAGATGTGGCAGTATCTTCAATTCCCAAAAAGGAGATCTGAACATAGGGTATATTGTAGAGTTCTTCCATTTTACCTGCCATATATATCATGGAGCCAGCACATTGTATAATATTGAGTTTTGCCTTAGGCGCTAATTTTAACGTTTCATAGGTAGAATCTCCTGTAAAGGTCACATTGATTTCTACCCCCATCTCTCGCAAATAATTGTGTATAATCCACGCTTCACCAGCCAGATTAAAGTCTCCTAGATAATTAATGCTATCACTTTTCGTCATCACGACTTGATCAGCTGGCTTAATCAAACGTAATAAGGAATCACCCGCCGCCCTGTAGCCTGCGGATTTATTACCAATAAATCCGCTAGACTCTACAGGTATCACTTCAATAGTATGCTTTTGGGAGGCAGCTCGACAGATGGCCTCTAGATCATCACCAATCACACCAACGATACATGTAGAGTACACAAAAATCAATTTAGCTTGGTACTTTTCCACTAGGCCATCAATGGCGGCTGCCAATTTCTTCCCGCCGCCAAAAATGACATCTTGCTCTTTTAAATCAGTGGAAAAGCTATTCCTATATAACTCAGTGCCGCTGCTGAGACTACCACGAATATCCCAAGTGTAACTCGAACATCCAATAGGCCCATGTACTAGATGTATGGCATCTGTAACCGGATTGAGCACTACCCTGGCTCCACAATACACACAAGCCCTTTGACTTACGCAGCCAGCCGAACTATCTGTATCACATTTTAATTGTTTTTTGTTTTTCCCTTTAGTAACAATAAATTCATCTCGTTCAGCAATTGCCCCTGCATTGCTCTCAGCCATTGCACATCTCACTCCTCTCCCAAAAACATATAGAATCAAATTATCTTACATTACTAATTCAAAATCATCATCGCTTGCGTCACGATCAGCTCTATCAAGAAGAGCATTACTGATCATTTCAATCACGCGTAGTGCTCCGCGATAACCAACAACTGGCAAATAGGAATGAACGCTTCGATCTAGAATAGGGAAACCCATACGTACAAATGGAATATCCTCAGCTCGAGCAATATATTTACCATAGGTGGTACCAATTAACAGATCAACGGGTTGATTTTTAATCCATTGGTGTAAAGTAAATAAGTCACCGCTACTTTTTATATTGGCTTCAATTCCAGTGCCTTCCATCATTGCTTTAATATTATCTTCAAAACTTCCGGTTAGAGAGTTTGACGTTCCACCTGGAGTACCTGTCAGTACATGGATAGGTTTCATCCCTAAACTTAATACAAATTCAGTTACGCCTGCAACAATATCAGGATCGCCAAAGATAGCTACTGTTTTTCCGTGGAAATGATAATGGGTATCTGTCATGATATCAACTAATTGACCACGTTCAATTTCTAGTTCTTTAGGAATTTCAACTGTGAAACTTTGACGTAATGCCATCAAAAAATCATCTGTTGCTTTAATACCAATAGGTGTTTTTAAGACAGTAGCTGGAACTCTACATTTTTTAGTTAATAACTCAGCAGCGTCACTTGATGCAAAACGTCCAAGTGCTATCGTTACTTTAGAGTTACCCGTATCTTTTAACTGGGCGACAGTTGTACCACCCTCAGGATACATTTCAAATTCGCCAGTCATTGGTGAATCAACAACACCTGATGTATCAGGGAACATCAAGTATTCAATACCCATGCTTTCTGTCAAACGTTTAATTTCCCGCATATCGCCAGGATTTACAAAGCCAGGGATTAAATTGACTTGTTCTTTTTTCTCTGCTACAGTACTTGCTGACAAATAACTAACCATTGATTTCGTCATATTAGAAAAACCAGTCACGTGGGAACCTACATAACTAGGCGTATTTGTATGAATGACCAATTTACCTTCTGGTATTTCAGCCGTTTTTATGATACTGGGAACATCATCACCAATTGTTTCCGTCAGGCAAGTAGTATGAACTGCAATCACTTCTGGTTTATAAAGGTGGAAAACGTTTTGGATAGCTGTTTTTAAATTTGCACCACCACCAAATACGGATGCCCCTTCCGTAAAACTACTGGTAGAAGCCATCACTGGATCACGAAAATGGCGAGTTAAGTGCATACGATGATACGAACAGCAGCCTTGTGAACCATGACTATGAGGTAAACATCCATGAATTCCTAGAGCGGCATACATAGCACCAATTGGCTGACAGGTTTTTGCTGGGTTAATCATACCGCCGCTTGTGCGTTCTTTTATCTCTTTTGGTGTACAATCTAACATATTATGCCACTCCTTCCTCAGTAACTTTTCCTTCTAGTAAAGGTTGATCTTTCCATGGTGGAGTAATGAAATTCCAAGTAGGTGATGCAAAACCCATACTAATATCTTTTGCAAATTGTACAGCACCGTTAAATCCAGCATAGGGTCCGCTATAATCATAAGAATGTAATTGTTTTGATGGAATACCCATTTTTTGAATAACATATTTATCTTTGATGCCTGATGTAAAGATATCTGGCTTCAAGATTTTGATAAATTCTTCTGTTTCAAAGTGATTGAGGTCATCAACAATAATGCTGCCATCTTCCATGTCAAAACGCATACCTTTGTACTCCCCTAAAGGAATCTTAGCTTTCAGTTCTTCTAGTCTTTCTGGAGAAATCTTCAATTTGAAACGTTTTTCATCCGCCTCAGGCATATAGTGAGGGATATTTTTACTATCAGCATCTGTTTTAATGGTAGGAATAACTTCCCGACCTTCATAATCATCACGGTGAGCAAATTCATAACCTGCAAGTAGTGTTTCAATACCAAGTTCAGCAAATAGATTTTGGAAGTGATGACCACGAGATCCACCTACAAAACAGAATGCTTTTTTACCTTCGCAGATTTTTTTATATTGGTCAATCACAGGTTCAATTCTTGCTAATTCTCTAGCAATGACGGCTTCTGTATTTTTGATTAATTCTTCATCATCAAAATATAAAGCCATATTACGTAAGGTTTCAACCGTTGCTTGAATACCAATGAAGTTAACTTTCAGCCATGGTGTACCATATTTTTTTTCTAACATTTCAGCAATATAGTTAATGGAACGATGACATTGTACTAGATTTAGTTCTGCTACATGGGCATTTTTGATATCATCATAAGAACCATCACCTGTCATAACCGATACTACATAATAACCGATATCTTCCAGAATGCGTTCCACTTCCCAACCATCGCCACCAATGTTGTATTCACCTAATAAATTAATTGGGAATTTACTGGGTGCTTTTTCAAGATCACTCGTACCAATGACTTTTTCCATCAAAATATTATTAGCAATATGGTGACCTGCGGATTGGCTAACACCCTTATAGCCTTCACAACTAAAAGATAAGACTTGAACACCATATTTTTCTTCTGCGACCTTGGCTACCGCACCCATATCATCACCAATGAGGCCAACTGGACAAGTAGCCGAGAGAGTAATGGCTTTAGGGTTAAAGATTTCCATCACTTCATCAATAACCTTAGTCAATTTCTTTTCGCCACCAAATACAATGTCACTTTCTTGCATATCCGTCGAGATACAGTAATTGATATAATTGTCGGTCGGATCTTCTGAATGTGCTTTATTCCGACGCGTACCCCATGCATAATAACTACAACCGATTGGACCGTGAACGATATGAACCATATCTTTGATTGGACCCAAAACAACGCCTTTACAGCCTGCATAAGCACAGCCTCTATTAGTGATAATACCAGGTATAGTCCGAGTGTTCGCTTCAATTTGTTGACTTTCTAACTCTCCGTTTTTAATAAAGATATGTTTTTTACGATTTTTTTGAACTTTCGATGGATATTTATCTAATATCTCTTGAAGTAGTTTTTCACTAAATGCCATGCCTCTTACCTCCTTCGTTATACTGCCGTTTCTCCAGATTCACCAGTACGAACACGTACTGCGTCTATGACTGGCAGGACAAATATTTTGCCATCACCAACATTATTACAAGTTTTATTGGCAGCAATAATCGCATCTACAATTTTCTTTACATCTTCATCATGGGCGAGAATAATAAACATTCTGCGGGGAAACAAGCTAGTACCCACTAGAAAATCCGTAATTAATTTTTCCGATTCACCGGTTTGATCGTCACCAGCCATCATAAGCAATTCCTTCTTACGTTCGGCAATTAACGTGGGATTAGTGACAATCTTACCACGACCTTCTACTTTGAAAGCAGTAAAACCAGCAACGCCAGCTTCTACTAAGGCTTTTTTAGTAGCACTTGTTTTATTCATACGCACTACCGCGATAACTTCTTTCATCCTTATCCCTCCTTCTTATAGACTTGGGATCCCACTAGAAATAGTGTATGCTTCATCAACAGGGGCAATAAAAATCTTACCATCACCATAAGCCCCTTGGTCACCAGTTCTAGCATATTTCAAAATAATACGTACAATATCTTCTTTATCTTCATCGCGTATCGCCATCATGATTAATGCTTTTGGAATTTCATCGTAAACGACCCCAGATATTTTAATACCTTTTTGCTTGCCCCGTCCTACTACATCTAGAACTGTCGCTGCATGGAAGCCGGCTCTTGATAACTCGGATAATACTTCCTCTTTCTTCTCTGGTCTAATAATTGCTCTAACCATTAACATATTGTTTACCCCCTACTATTTTTTCGTACGGAATCAGAAAGTATATCACTTTCAAGATTCCAAAAAGCAACCATGTGATCGCTTTGTTCAATGCATTAGCAATCGAACATCCTTGTAAGGCTTCTGCCTGCGTCTGAGGACTTGGCATAATCCAAGTCTTTTCCTATATTTTAGGCTAGATTTACATATCCATGAAGCCATATTGCATCATGATTTCTTCTAGTCTATCTTGAGTCATTGGCTTAGGAATAACAAACATTTTATTGCCATCAATGGCTTTAGCTAGTGCGCGATACTCATTTGCCTGATTTTCTTCTGGCGAAAAGTCAACAACAGTCTTTTTATTGATTTCTGCCCGTTGGACCAGATTGTCACGAGGTACAAAATAGATCAATTGGGAACCAATTTCTTCGGCGAAGGCTTTTAAGAGTTCATATTCTTTATCAACTTTACGGCTGTTACAGATAATACCACCCAGTCTAACTTTACCGTTAACAGCATATTTTTGAATTCCTTTTGCAATATTGTTAGCAGCATACAGTGCCATCAGTTCCCCGGAAGCAACAATATAAATTTCTTCGGCTTTACCTTCCCGAATCGGCATTGCAAATCCACCACATACAACATCGCCCAGTACATCATAGAATACATAGTCAAGATCAGGAGTATAAGCACCAAGAGATTCAAGCATATTTATGGAAGTGATGATACCACGACCTGCACAACCTACACCTGGCTCAGGGCCGCCTGATTCAACACACATGGTACCGCCAAAACCAGGTTTAAGGATATCCTCTAAATCAATATCGTCGCCTTCATCACGCAATGTATCAAGCACTGTTTTTTGGCATAATCCATGAAGTAAAAGCCTTGTGGAATCAGCCTTAGGATCGCATCCAACCACCATAATATGTTTACCAGCCTCAGCTAATGCAGCTACTGTATTTTGAGTTGTAGTGGATTTACCAATACCACCTTTTCCGTATATCGCAATCTGTCTCATAATTAAAATCCTCCTCATATTAAAAATTTATCTTTTATTTACAGTTGAAAATAATGTAACTTTAATTTATAATGAAAAATGGGTACGTCAAATAAACCCTGGTGTCCACTGGGAGTTAAAGATGATCCACGCTTCGTAGATACCGCAAATATCTATGAAGCATTTTTGTTTGAATTGAGCTGACTGTATTCGATAGCACCACCTCCTTAATTGTCTGAGAAAAGACAGATGGAGCTTATAAACGTCTTATCGTTTATAAGCTCCATTGCTTATGTGCCTATTTTTTTCACATTTCTTAATAGAAGACAAAGAGCTTACAAGGGATTAAATCCACTTGTAAGCTCCATTGCTTCCGTTTATTAACTTGAATTGAGTATAGCATATATTTTTTATCATGGCAATACCTTTAACAATAGTCGAAATATTGAATTTTTTTCCACAAATCACAACATTAGTTCTATAATGATAAGTTTCCTATCCTTTATAAACGCTATGCAAGCTGTCCACTGAATCTTTTAAAAGTCCTTATACCAAATATGTTCGCCGTTACTCGACTGGCTCTAGCAAATAAATTTAAAAATAGTACTGAAAAATTAGCATATATACTGGAATGGTTATAATCGCTGCAATTGTTGTCACCGTAGTCATAACAGCCGCATACTCAGCATCTGCCTGATGTGATTTAGCAATAACAGCAGTCAGCGTCATTACAGGTAGGGCAGCTTGAATAATAAAGACTTTTTTCATCAAAAGCGGTAGCGGCAAAATATATGTTATCCCTATAACAATAATTGGAGCAGCAATAAACCGGCCAAAAATAACGGCTACCATATCCTTACTCAATTTAATATTTTTTAGCTTTACACCATATATAGCAATACCAATAAACAGCATGGATAATGGGGTAGTCAAATTACCTAAGTATTTACAGGTATCAAGGATAAAGCGTGGCAGACTAACCCCTATTACAATGAATACAATAGCTATGCTAAATCCTAATAGTGGTGGGGAAAAAATCTGTTTTAGTACCTCAATGTATGACACTTGATCGCGGCCAGACATACCGTCATTACTGATACCACTTACACCAACTGTCCAAAATAAAGTTGTATTAGCAATATAATATAATAGTACAAATGGTATGCTTGTTTCACCAAACAACGCCAAATTTACAGGCAAGCCGATAAAAATAGTATTAGAAAGGGAAAACATTGAACGAAAGGTACCCTGCCTGTCTGAAGCAATATGGAGCAGTTTGGAAACAACATGCCCCACTACAAAACAAACTATTATCGATGTAAACGGTACAACTAAACCTGGGGCCAACTGTAATAATAATTCCTTACTAAAAGTACTCATCAAATTCCATATCATATAGGAGGGAAGAGCAACATTCATTATGATTCGAGAAAACATTTTTCCAGTTTTTTCATCAAACCAACCCTTAGCAGTAAAAATATAGCCTATTATAATGATCAGGACAATACTTAGAATACTTTCAACTGTATTAAAAAAGATCATACTACGACTCCTAACTTTATCTTGCAATCTTTGAATTAATTCAACATCTTATGATAAATTTTATTATAGCATATAGTTAACATACAACATAAGAAAAACAAGCACACTCATGACAACACGTGAGTGTGCTTGTTCGTCTTACTCTTTAAGGTTTCACAGTTTCTCTATATACTTGTTTACCATTTTTCATTTCAATGATAACTGCACTTTTGATTGCATCATGAGTATCATTTAAAGTCAATGATCCAGTTACGCCCTGGAATTCTTTAGTATTTGCAAGAGCTTCACGAATTTTTTCTGGCTCTGTGCTGTTGGCCCGTTTAATGGCATCAACTAAAGCATATGCAGCATCATAACCAAGAACAGCCATAGCATCTGGCACTTGACCATATTCTTTCTTGAAAGCATCAAGGAATGCTTTGGATTTAGGGCTATTGTCTTCTACAGAATAATGATTGGTAAAGTAGGAATTATTGAGAGCATCTGGTCCACCAATTTCAGCAAGTTTAGGGGAATCCCAACCATCACCACCGACAAATGGTGCTGTAATACCAAGTTCGCGGGCTTGCTTAATGATTTTACCCACTTCTTCATAATAACCAGGTAAATAAATTACATCTGGATTGGAAGCCTTAATGGAAGTCAAAATAGTTTTAAAGTCTTGGTCTTTTTGTAAATAAGCGATTTCAGAAGTTACCTTGCCGCCACCCTTAGTAAAGGCTTCTGTAAAGAATTTGGCTAAGCCTTTACTATAGTCACTGGAATTATCAATCATAACAACTGCATTTTTAGATTTCAATGTATTGAGCACGAAGTTCGCACCCACAGTGCCTTGGAAAGGATCAATGAAGCAAACACGGAAGGTGTAAGGTTTTACTTTTCCAGTGTTTTCATCGAGAGTCACTTTAGGATTGGTGGTAGCAGCGGCAACAAAGGGAATTTTATTGGCTTCAGCAACAGCTGAACCTGCAATTCCATTGGAGCTAGTTGTAAAACCAGTCACAGCAATGACTTTATCTTGAGAGATAACTTTTGTCATAGCATTGGAGGATTCTGAGGGCTCACCTTTGTTATCGGCAACAGCAATCTGAATTTGTTTGCCGAGTACACCGCCACTGGCGTTAATTTCTTTAAATGCCAGTTTAGCACCATTAGCAGCCGCTGTACCAAAAGAAGCAGTATTACCTGTCAGTTCATATACAACACCAATTTTAATATCTTTACTAGCGCTTCCACCACAACCGGACAGCAGTCCAGTGACTAACATACTACCTAGAATTAGAGATACTAATTTAAGTTTTGTCTTTTTTAACATTGTGAATCCCCCTTATTTATTATTCTTCTACTCTATACAATGTAAGGCTTACTGTTTTTATCACCTCCTAAAAGAAATACAAAAAGGCGCTTTGAATAAGAGAGTATTCTCTGTTCAAAGCGCCATTGCTTCATTATTGTTTTTTACTAATTATCTCTTATTTTCCCAATCCTGACAAGTGTTTTTTTTAATATTTATAATTTTTCAGAAATAACTTTGGCCTGCACAAATAGTAATATTAAACAGTTATTCCTCTCCCA
>Ga0316602_10000629_pt1 | contig 15371 bp, 7 predicted proteins | sample OWC_soil_day10_C_FD_203103 | JGI IMG/M metagenome (GOLD analysis project Ga0316602, IMG submission 203103) | Wetland soil microbial communities from Old Woman Creek delta, Ohio, United States - OWC_soil_day10_CT | ecosystem: Environmental > Terrestrial > Soil > Wetlands | place: USA: Ohio... | reverse complement strand
AAAACGAGAATACTCAGCCCAATTCATACCAAAATGAAATTCCTGAACAATTCCAGTTACCACACCCATAATAAAATTAACTAAAAACAATTTACCCCAAAATTTAGTCATTGTTTTATAGGTTTCATTACCTGTTCTGACATACATGGTTTCCATCACGGCCACTAATACGGACAATCCTAATGTCAACGGTACGAATAAAAAGTGGTACACTGTCGTAATAGCAAATTGCCATCGTGCCAAAAGCACTTCTTCCATATTCTTCCCCTACCTCTCCTCTTTATCTTTTCCCACTAATCCAGCAAAGTTAACTTCACGTAAAGCCTTTGTAAAATTTGCTTGAATCACAGCTAATGAAGCATGTACGGGACATTTTACCTCACACCCTTTCGTGCAGGCAGAATCTTCTTTTAAACACCGTTGCAAATCCAAAGGCCCTTCCATTACTTCAATTACATCCAAAAGGCTGATCTTTTCAGACGACATCGCCAAGACAAAGCCTCCGTCTACTCCCCGATAGGACTTCACCAATTCTCCTTTTACTAAAGAACGCATAATCTTTTGCAAAAAACCTGCTGGTATATTTTGTTCTTCAGCGATTGTCTGGCTATTGGCTAATTCTCCTTCAGGCAGTTCTGCTAAATGCATAATGACGCGGAAAGCATAGTCCGTGGCTTGGTTGAACTGCACGTACACACCTCCTTTTATAATCAATACCATACCGGTTCGGTATTATTTTAATATTACTATTGATCCTATCCTTTCGTCAATAGTTTTTACAGTATTTCCCCTCTTAAAGAATGTAGTCTCTCGAAAATAACTATCTATAGCTACAGACAGGCAAAGGATGAGATAGCTATGCTCATCCTTTGCCGTCCTAAATGAGCTTCTGGCGACAAACTACGAATTATCTTGCATATTTTTCTGTAAGTCCAGCCAGCTTATTGCTGACCTCATTAGTTAGCAGCTTCTTATTCAGCCGCCAAGCCCAGTTGCTGCCGCCTACCGTACCAGGAAGATTCATTCTGGCTGCACCGGATAGCCCTAAAATATCCTGTAAGGGAACAATAGCAGTATCCCCATTAGCCTTATATAAAAATTCTATAAATTTCCAATAAGGTACAATCCCGTCTTCCTCATCTAGACCAATTTCCTGCTGTATGCATGTTGCTAACGTCAGGTCTTCTGCCAGCAGTTTTTCATACCAGCTGCTGATTGTATCATTGTCATGGGTTCCTGTATAGATAACCACATTCTTTTCACACGTAAACGGTATGCATTTTCCCTGTTCATCAAAACAAAACAAAAACTGCAGCACCTTAATTCCCGGAAAAGAAAGTTCATATTTTAAATCCTCCACTTCCGGTGTAATGATCCCCAAATCTTCTACAATAATTGGTAATGGACCTAAATGCTTTTGCAAAATACGAAAAAATCTCTCTCCCGGTCCCTTTACCCATTGCCCCTGCTCTGCAGTTTCTGCTATGGCGGGAACTTCCCAAAAGGATTCAAAACCGCGAAAATGATCTACACGGACGATGTCAACTAAGGAAAATAAGACTTGCAGCCGTTCTCTCCACCAGCGGTAGTCATCCTTGGCCATTTCTTCCCAGCGATAATGAGGATTACCCCATAATTGACCCGTCTTACTAAAATAATCTGGCGGAACCCCGGCCACAGTTTGTGCCTTGCCATTTTCATCTAAATCGAACAGCTGCTGATTTGCCCAGACATCACAACTATCGTGGGCCACAAAAATAGGTATATCACCAATAATATTGACCTGCTGCTGGTTCGCATACTTCTTTACTTCCTCCCATTGGCTAAAGAAGATAAATTGCAAAAAAGTATGATAGTCAATATCATCCGCCAGTAATTCTTTATACTGCTTCAGCGCTGCCGGTTCCCGCAAAGCAATTTCTCTAGACCACAGGTGCCATGGCTGCCCCTTAAAATAGGATTTTAGCGCCATAAAAAAAGTATATTCCGAAAGCCAGCCATGATTCGCTATACGAAAACGCTCATAATCCTGAGATATACTTTGCTGCCTAAATGTCGTAAAGGCTTTGTACAATAAGGATTCCTTATATTCTTTTACAATAGAAAATACAACTTGCTCGTCCTGAAAGTCGGGAACCTGTCCTAGATCTTGTGCATTCAAAAGCCCTAAGCTCACTAATTTGTCTAAGGATATCAACAGAGGATTGCCCGCAAAGGCAGAAGGGCACTGATAGGGGGAATGACTATCCCCAACTGGATTTAACGGAAGTACCTGCCACAATTTCTGTTTGCTCTTATGTAAAAAATCAATAAATTGATACGCTTCTTCTCCCAAATCCCCAATGCCATATTTAGAAGGCAATGATGTCGGATGCAAGAGTATTCCTGCCTGACGCGGGAAAAAGCTTTTTTCCACTTGTAAGAGAACCTTACCTTCCAAAGGCTGTAAACATACCGTCAACATTCCTTTTACAATCCGTATTTCCTGGTTGTTATTTAGTATGTCTACCATGACACCATGGCACCACTTGCGAATAGGAAGTTCCACGGTTATGGATTGATCTACACTCGAATTTAATAAAATCACTGCCGTATTATCCTGAGCTGATTGACTAAAAACATTCTTGCCGTTACTAATTTTGCGAATATACCCATATACCTGCTCATGGGCAGACAGGGAAATCCATTCTCCTGTTTTGAAAATATCGTAACGATTGTGCACTGCAATCACTTGTTTATACCAAGTCAGCAGTTCCTGATCTTCTTGGCCCCATGGATACGTCCTGCGATTGAAAGGGTCCTTAAAGCCTTCTACACCAGCCTCATCCCCATAATAAATGCAGGGAACACCAGGAAAGGTCATTTGCCATAAAACCAATATCTTCAATCTAGCAATTCCTAATTGACGTTTGTCAGCAGGCAGATGATATACGGCCTGCTGAGCAACAGTCAGACTGTCTGGAGAGGGGGCCTCTCCCAATAAGGTTAGTACCCTCGCTACATCATGACTGCCAATTAAATTCATCATCGCATAAAAGTTTTGACGAGGATAATTTTCTGCCAGACTCATAAATCGTCGTTGAACAGCAGGAGCACCAATCGCGCCAAGAATAAAGTCCAGTACAATTCCGCGGAAAGGATAATTCATGACCGAATCCAATTCATCCCCCTGCAGATACTTTCTAAGTTTTCCATAGCTCTCTTTATTAGAAGCATCTTCCCAGACCTCACCAATGAGTACGCTGTCTGGATCCGTATTTTTCATGTTTTTATAGATCTTTTTTATAAATTCATCCGGCAGCTCATCCGCCACATCAAGACGCCATCCTTTAGCTCCCAGCTGCAGCCATTGCTTGATTACACTATTTTCTCCTTCGATTATATAATCAATATAAGAAGGTTCATTCTCTTCCACATTGGGCATTGTGTCAATCCCCCACCAAGCCTCATAAGAGTGGGGATACTCTTTAAAGCGATACCAATTATAATAAGGAGATTCTTTGGATTGATAAGCACCCACCTCAGGATAATTGCCCTCCCGATTGAAATAAATGCTGTCACTGCCCGTATGACTAAAAACACCATCTAAAATTACAGCAATACCATATTCTTTTGCTTTATCGCATAATGCCGTGAAGGTTTGGTTGTCACCAAGCATGGCATCTATGGTTTTATAGTCCCCGGTATCGTAGCGATGATTGCTAGGGGATGCAAAGATAGGGTTAAAGTAAATGACACTAATACCTAGTTCCTTCAAATAGGGCAGCTTTGCAATAACTCCCTGCAAATTTCCTCCAAAAAAGTCATAGGACACAATCCGTCCTGTATCTGCATCACGAATATAATAAGGATGATTATCCCAATGGGCGTGAATAACGCTTCCTTTGGGGGCCGCTAGGCTCTGTCCATCTGCTGTTTCCTTATAAAAGCGATCCGGAAAAATTTGATACATTACAGATCCTTTAAACCAGTCAGGGGTAACGGCTCCTTTCTTATATACAGTAATTTGATAACCGGGAGGTTCTGCCTCATATAATTGACCGATTCCCCCTAGACGATCAGGCTGATTTCCATAATAATATACCCTATCCTCCAACTGAATAATAAAATAATACCACATAATGCAAGGAACTAAGGGAGCATTCAGCTGTACTTGATAGAGTATCGTCTGTTCTGAATCCTCTAATCTCTTCATCGAGATTTTTTCTTCGCCCCGATCCTCTCGCCATAAACGAAGTACAACACTTACAGGAGTAACAGAACTCTGTATTTTCAAATGAAGAATAAGAGGTTGATTACAATAAACAGCCCCAAAAGGGCTGCGAAAAAACTCCAATTGTGAATCATGAAGAATTAAATCTTGCTTCATATTACATCCCTCACTCGTTAGAAAATACGTACTGACAAGATCATCAGAGCCGTTCTCTGCTTTCTCTCGTGAGCTATATCTCTACCATTACGCCTGTTTTATTAATTTTTGATACATTTCCTTGTATTCTTTAGCTGATTTTTGCCAACTATAATCACTCTGCATTGCATTTTTTACTATTTTATTCCAGCATTCCTTATCTTGGAATGTTTTTAATGCCCAATTGATTGTATCTGCCATTTCATGAGCATTATAGTTTACAAAAGTAAAACCATTTCCTTCGCAGATCTCTTGATTATAAGACCGTACCGTATCTCGCAGACCACCAATTTCCCTCACAATTGGCAAGCAGCCATAACGCATGGCGATCAGTTGACCAATACCGCAAGGTTCGTATAAGGAAGGCATTAGGAACATATCGGCGCCGGCGTAAATTTGATGAGCTAAATCTTCATCAAACATAATATTGGCAGATACTTTACCAGGATACTGCCAGGCCATGTACTTAAAGAAGTTCTCATACCGCGCTTCGCCAGTCCCTAAAACCACTAATTGAATATCATAGGTATCCTTTCCAGCAATTGCGGCCTGTTTCACCAGATCCTGAAACATTCTTTCGACTAAATCCAATCCCTTGGCACTCACTAAGCGAGAAACGATGGCAATGACCGGTACATCTTCCCTGACAGGTAAGCCCAAGCGAGCTTGCAGTTCAATCTTATTTTGCTTTTTCTTCTCTAAGGTATCCACATCATAAGTACTGGAAATCAGCTTATCCGTCGCTGGATTATATACAGCATAATCAATGCCATTTACAATGCCCACTAAACGATTTTGACGCTTCCGCAAGAATCCATCTAGTTCTTCACCAAAATAAGGATCTTGGATTTCCTTGGCATATGTTCTGCTGACAGTAGAAATCATATCCGCATATGCCAAACCGCCCTTCATGAAGTTAACAGCTTTGTGGAATTCCACACCTTCAGGGGTGAAATATTTCCAGTCTAGACTCAATATATCGTGTAATATGTCTTGGGAAAATACACCTTGATATTTTAAATTGTGAATGGTAAACAAGGTTTTGATTTTCTTATACTTCGGTTTCTCTCGATAATGGGCATCTAACAACGCGCTAATCATTCCAGTGTGCCAATCGTGGCAATGAATGATGTCTGGCATAAAATCGATTTTGTCCAAAGCCTCTAATACCGCACGGCAAAAGAAACCAAAGCGTTCCGCATCATCCCCATAACCATAAAAGCCATGGCGTTTAAAATAATACTCATTATCCGCAAAATAGAAGGTTACACCTTCATAAACGAATTCTAAAATCCCGCAATATTGCTGCCGCCAGCCAACCTGCACAAAAAAGTGATTTTTAAACACCATTTGTGACTTAAAGCCCTCGGGTATATCTTGATAATTAGGCATAATGACCCTGGCATCGACACCTTGCTTGATCAGCTCTTTCGGCAATGAACCAATAACGTCTCCTAATCCACCTGTTTTTGCAAAAGGTACCGCTTCAGCGGCTGCGATTAATACTTTTGTCATAGTTAAATCACCCGTCCTTTCTTTATTACAAGGGGATAACTGTACTCACCCTTTAACTGCTTATTAGAGGTAATATGAACATCCTTATCACAAATAACATTTTCGAGGATCACTCCTGGACCGATATTCCCTTTCTGCATAATAACACTATTTTTAATATATGCTCCCTTATGTACTTTTACGCCCCGAAATAAAATACTATTTTCGACTTTTCCTTCCACATAGCATCCACTGGCAATTAAAGAATTCGTCACCTCCGTTTCATGTATATATTTTGCAGGTGCTTCATCCTTGACCTTTGTATAAATTAATCCCGATTTGAAGAATAGCTCCTTCCAAATGTGAGGATTGAGTAATTCCATGCTGTGTTGAAAGTAGCTTTGCAGAGAACTAATCCGCGCTACATAACCTGGATGATGATATCCGTATACTTTTAACCTCTTAACATTCTTAATAATACAATGCTTTACAAAATCATAATCGCCACGGGCAATACACTGATTCACTAATTCAATCAACAGGTCTTTTTTCATAATAAACATGTCAATGGACATATTTTGATAACCGCCTGTATCTTTAAATTCACTGATAGTAAGAACTCGCCCTTCTGGGCCAAGTCCTAAAATATTAGATCTTACACAATCATGAGTTCCACAATTTGCCTTTGTATATAAAACGGTAATATCGGCCTGGGTATTTTTATGATATTCTAAGATCCCTCGATAATCCATATTGCTTACAATGTTGGCGCCAGCAATGATAACATACTTCTGACGGCTTTGATAAATATAATCTAAATTGCTGTATAAGTTTTCTACATCGCCCCGATGAACCTGCATCGGAGTTCTGGTATAAGCCGGCGGCAAAACAAAGAGCCCATCCCGTTTACGTGCTAAATCCCAATCCTTGCCGGAACGTAAATGATCTACCAAAGAACGATACTTATGTTGAATAAAGATTCCCACATTAGAAATCTCTGAATTCACCATATTTGACAGAACAAAGTCAATTAACCGATAGCGTCCAGCAAAGGGAATTGAGGCCAATGAACGAGAACGGCTTAATTCTCCTAAATGTTCTTCTGCTTCATTGAGGTTGATAATCCCCATTAAATCAATCATATCTTATTCCTCCCTTTTGCAAAGCGCATCTTCTGGTGGACTGCATGAAAGACTTGCCTCAATCATAGTATGGGGTGGAATAATCATATCAATATCCAATACTACAATCTTCTGCTGCCCATCCAGCTTCTTAGCAGCTACTACTGTTCCTTGTTTCAGTACTGTTTTACGTCCAACGATCGCCTTGTCTGTCAAAACATAATCTTCAATATGTGCACCAGACATAATAATGGAATTTTTCACCTTAGCACCTGGTCCGACATAAACATCTGGAAAAAGGATGGAATTTTCTACTTCACCTAAAATCAAACATCCCTCTGCAATAATCGAATTCGTGATTTTAGCCGTAGTAGAAGTATAATGAGGCGGCCGCGGAGGGTTCGAAGAATAAATACGCCACTTTGAATCATATAAATTCAGCTCGGGTCTCTCTCCCAGCAAATCCATATTGGCCTGCCAATAACTTTCTACCGTCCCCACGTCCTTCCAGTATCCTCTGAAAGAATAGGCCCTAAGGTTGCGCTTATCTGCCAGCATTTTAGGAATAATATCATGACCAAAGTCATGAGTTGAATTTTGGTTAAGCTCGTCTTCGAACAAATATTTCTTTAAAACGGGCCAACTAAATATATAGATTCCCATAGATGCCAAATTACTTTTTGGTTCTGCAGGTTTTTCCTCAAAATCAATAATACGCTGTTCTTTATCTGTATTCATAATTCCAAACCGGCTGGCTTCATCAAGGGGAACTTCGATAACCGCAATGGTAGCATCGGCCTGCTGCTTTTGATGAAATTCCAGCATCAAAGAGTAGTCCATTTTATAAATATGGTCTCCAGATAATATGAGTACGGTTTCCGGATTAAACCGATCGATAAAATTGCTGTTCTGACAAATCGCATCTGCCGTACCTTTATACCATTCTCCCCCCTGCTCTTTTACATAAGGAGGAAGTACAAACACACCACCGTTCATTCGATCCAAATCCCAGGCACTGCCAATACCGATATAACTATTTAAGGCCAAAGGCTTGTACTGGGTAAGCACACCAACCGTGTCAATTCCTGAGTTATTACAATTGCTTAAGGGAAAATCAATAATACGGTACTTACCACCAAAGGGAACTGCAGGTTTGGCTAACTTCTGTGTCAAAATACCAAGACGACTTCCTTGTCCACCTGCCAATAACATAGCTACACACGCTTTTTTGTGCATAATAACGCCCCCTACTATTAAAAGTCTTTCATAACTTCTATTCCAGCACCTTTATGTTTATTTCTAGGACGCTACCTTCCGCTCATTTTTTAGTCTTTTTGAGATAGATAGTAGCCAAGGGCGGAAGGGTGATTGCCAAGGAGTGAGAATGATTATGCCAAACCGTCTCTTCTGCTGCTAATACTCCTGTATTCTTTTGTCCCGATCCGCCGAACTCCTCCCAATCACTATTAAAGATTTCGAGGTAAGATCCTTCGGCAGGTACGCCGATTCGATAAGCCTGATGCACGTTAGGTGTAAAATTACACACCACAATTAACGTTTCCTCTGGACGAGCAGTCTTACGCATAAAACAAATCACGCTTTGCGTATAGTCGCTGCAGTCAATCCATTCAAATCCTTGCCAATTGCCATCTACTACCCACAAAGATCGTTCCTTTTTATAAAAATGATTTAACCTGCGGCAATACTCCTGCAGTTTTTCATGCATAGGGGATTCCACCAAGTGCCAATCCAGACTCTCATGATCCTGCCACTCAATGAATTGACCAAACTCACTGCCCATAAAAAGCAATTTCTTTCCCGGGTGAGCCATCCAATAGCCATAAAAAGCGCGCAGATTGGCAAATTTCTGCCAATAGTCACCAGGCATTTTATTGAGCATTGATTTCTTTCCATGAACCACTTCATCGTGAGACAAAGGCAGGATGAAATTTTCTGAAAAAGCATACATAAACGAAAAGGTTAACAAATGATGATTCCATTTTCGATGAACTGGGTCGATTTCCATATATCGCAGCATATCATTCATCCAGCCCATATTCCATTTGAAGTTAAAACCCAAACCGCCGCTATAGGTCGGCCAAGATACCATGGGCCAAGAAGTTGACTCTTCTGCCATCATAAGCACATTAGGCCGCTGGGCAAACACGACTTCATTTAGTTTGCGCAAAAAAGCTGCCCCTTCTAGATTGCCATCACCCCCATATTGATTAGGCGTCCAATCCCCAGCTTCTCTGCCATAATTTAAATACAAAATATTAGAAACCGCATCAACCCGAATACCGTCAATATGATAGACATCCAGCCAGAATACAGCATTGGAGATAAGAAAACTCAGCACTTCCGTACGTCCTAAATCGAAATTTGCAGTACCCCAGCCTTTATTCTCTGCCCGCTGAGCATCAGCATACTCGTATAATGCAGTACCATCAAACTGCCTAAGTCCATGATCATCTTTGCAAAAATGCCCTGGTACCCAGTCTACGATCACACCAATTTCATATTCATGACATACATCAACCAAATACATAAAATCTTCTGGCGTACCGTAGCGACTGGTAATGGCATAATATCCCGTCGCTTGATAGCCCCAAGACCCATCAAAAGGGTGTTCGGCAACAGGCATGATCTCAATGTGCGTATAGCCCATAGCAGATGCATATTGTGGAAGAAGCTCTGCCAGCTCACGATATGTCAGCACAGTGTTGTCTGCACCTCGCCGCCAAGATCCTAAATGCACCTCATAAATCAATAGAGGCTGCTGATTCACTGGTTTCGTCTTCCTTGACTGCCATTTTGTATCTTTCCATTGATAGCCATTTAAATTGTACACCACAGAAGCGGTTTCCGGTCGAAGCTGGGCATAGAAAGCATAAGGGTCCGCCTTCATAAGCGTCTGTCCGCCAGCAGTCTGTATTTCATATTTATAGATATCTCCTGCCATAAGACCCGGAATAAACAGCAGCCATACACCTGATGCCCCTACGCGATTCATCTCATGACCCTCGCCCTGCCAGGCATTAAAATCTCCGACAACTCGTACTCCTTGTGCATTTGGTGCCCATACAGTAAGGCGCACGCCTTGTTTGCCATTCTCGGTGAGAACATGAGCTCCCAGTAACTGATAGCTTCGAAAGTTACTGCCTTCATGAAACAGATATAAATCCTCTTGGCTGATTGGTGAAATAGGAACTGCCATATAATACCTCCCCTATCACTATTCACAGACTATGGTTTGGTAATGACTACAGGTTTCGTGTGCCAAATATCGCGGGCATATTCACAAATAGTGCGATCACTGGAGAAAATACCTGCTTGCGCAATGTTATGAATGCTCATTTCGATCCATTTATTTTTTTGTTTATAGCGTTTGTCTAATTCGACCTGCGCCTTTGCATAGGCATCAAAATCTCGTAAGACAAAAAATTCATCATTATCTGCAAGTAAGGAATTATACAAGGGTCTAAATTCTTCTCTCTGATAGGGCAAAAAGCCGTTAACCAATTGTTCTAAAACTGTCTTAATCCGTATATCACTGTTGTACACCTGCCAAGCATCATATCCGCCGTGATTATAGTAATCAAACACCTGTTGACTGGTCAGCCCGAAAATAAAGATATTATCATCGCCCACTGCATCATGGATTTCCACATTTGCTCCATCCAGCGTACCAATGGTTACCGCTCCATTCAGCATAAACTTCATATTACCGGTCCCTGAAGCTTCTTTACTAGCTGTTGATATTTGTTCACTTACATCGGCTGCTGGAAACAGCAGCTCTCCTAAGGAGACACTATAATTTTCTAAAAAGATGACTTTCAACTTACCTTTAATATCCTTATCCTTATTAATTAACGAAGCCAGAACACTAATCAATTTAATCGTCTGTTTTGCAATATAGTAACCTGGTGCTGCTTTACCAGCGAAAATAAAGGTCCGAGGCGTAATGGGCAGAGAGGGGTTTTCCTTTAATCGATTATATAAATCCATAATATGAAAGACATTCAGTATTTGGCGTTTGTAAGAATGAATGCGTTTAATATGAACATCAAAGATCGAACGTGCATCTACGGTAACACCTGTTTTTTCTTTAATATACTTCGCTAATATCTTCTTATTATCGTGTTTCACTTTCCGAACTTTTTCTTGTATGATCTTATCCGTGGCAAATCGCCCAAATTCCTCTAAATTCTGAGGGTCAGTGATCCAGCTTGGTCCAATACAATCAGTTATAATCCCGGCAAGCTCAGGATTGGCTTTTAACAGCCACCGCCGATGGGTAATGCCGTTTGTTTTATTATTAAACTTTTTGGGATAAAATTTATGGAAGTTTGACATAATATGTTCTTTTAATATGTCCGTATGTATTTGGGCAACACCATTTACACTATGACTGCCGACTACAGCAAGCCTGGCCATATGCACCATATTATCAGCAATCACTGCCATGCCTCGGATTCGCTCCCAGTCTCCGAGATAGGCATCCCATAAACTGCGGCACACACGCTCATTAATTTCATGTACAATCATATACATCCTTGGAAGCAGCGACTTAAACATTTCCACTGGCCATGTTTCTAAAGCTTCTGGCATAATGGTATGATTGGTATAGGAAATGGTTTCCGTAGTAATCTTCCAAGCATCATCCCAAGATAATTCTTCCTGATCCATCAATAAACGCATCAGCTCAGGTACAGCGATGGCTGGATGGGTATCATTAATATGAACAGCTACTCTTTTCGGCAATTGCTTCATGGAGGTATACCTCTTCTTGTAGCGCCGAATGATACTCTGCAGTCCAGCAGAAACAAAGAAGTACTGCTGCTTTAAGCGCAAGAGACGTCCTTCATAAAAATTATCCTGTGGATATAATATTTTTGATATTAAACCAACGGAGGACCGATACTCCATTGCTTCTAAATATTCACCCCGATTAAAGGAAGCAAAATCAAAACCGTCATGTAACGATTCTGCATTCCACAACCGCAGCGTATTCACTGTATTATTATGATAACCAGCAAGGGGAACATCATAAGGTACTGCTAATACAGCCTCATAATTTTCATGAGTAAATACCCATCGCTCTCCTTGCTGGTTACTTTTAATGGTACCGCCGAATTTGACTTCTACCGCTTTATCCGCTTTACGAAATTCCCAGGGATAACCATCCTGCAGCCAATTGTCGGGCAATTCCACTTGATTATGATCTACAATCTTTTGCTCAAATAAACCATAAGTATAGCGGATGCCGCAGCCATGTCCCGGTATTCCAACAGCTGCCATGGACTCCATAAAGCATGCTGCTAAACGACCTAATCCGCCATTTCCCAGACCCGGATCTGCTTCTTGTTTTTCCAGTTCATTTAAGTCAATCCCTAGTTCTTCCAGGGCCTCTCGATAGATTTCCTTGACTCCGCCATTGACTAAGTGCATATCCAGTGCTTTTCCCAGTAAAAACTCCATGGAAAAGTAGTAAACCTGCTTTACACCCGTCTCACTATACTCTTTATTCGTCTCCATCCAATTCTTACTAATGCAATCACGAATAACTCGGCTTAGGGCCATATATTTATTATTAATAGACGCTTCCTCAATCCCTTTACCAAACATCGTTTGCAGATTGTTTACAAAAATGGCTTTGAATTCATCTTTATCCATTAACATGCAGCCTGTCCCCCTTATTCAAAATTACAATATTTATATGTAACGGTATTGGATTATTTTGTTGTTTTGTAAAAAAATTATATGATTTCTCTTATCGTATTACTTGTCTATTCGTCGAGAAAATCCCTTCTTTTTTCAAATGAAAATTTTTGCATTTTTTTGTAAATTCACGCTGCATCATTACAATATTTCGCGAGCGCATTATAAAACGAGAGCATACTTTACGCATAAGTATACTCTCGCTGCTATTTCATCCTCTTATAGTTGACTCCCCCAGATGCCAAGTTTCCGCAGCATATTCCCGTATTGTTTTATCACTGGAAAACAAACCAGAATGAGCGATATTTTCCAGACACATAGACTGCCAATGCTGTCTCTGGCGAAACTTATCGTTTAACCGTTGATGAGCATCAGCATAAGCTGCAAAATCCTTTAAAACAAAGAATTCATCATTATTACGCAGCAAGTAATCATACAGGGGTCTAAATTCCTCTTTTTCATCAGGCAGATACCCATTTACCAGCTGCTCAATTACCTTTTTGACCCGCATATCTTCATTATAGACATCCCAGGCATTGTAGCCTCCATGCTTATAGTAATCAAGAGCTTGCTGGGCTGTGAGACCAAAAATAATAATATTTTCCGGGCCAACTGCTTCTTTGATCTCAATGTTAGCACCATCTAATGTTCCAATTGTAACAGCCCCATTCATCATAAACTTCATATTTCCTGTTCCAGAAGCTTCCTTGCTGGCAGTAGAAATTTGCTCACTCACATCGGCTGCAGGAAACAGCATTTCGCCTAAGGAGACACTATAATTCTCCATGAAAACTACTTTTAGTTTATCTTGTATTGTTTTGTCATGATTAATGACAGATCCTAAGATATTAATTAATTTGATCGTTTGTTTGGCTATATAATAGCCTGGTGCCGCCTTTCCAGCGAAAATAAATGTGCGTGGTACCATGTCTAATTGAGGGTTTATTTTTAATTCATTATATAGATGCATAATATGCAATACATTTAATATTTGGCGTTTATAAGCATGAATCCGTTTGATTTGTATATCAAAAATAGAATGAAGATTCACAGATATCCCATAATGACTATAAATATGATCAACCAGCTTTATTTTATTCTTAAGCTTTATGGTCGCTAATTGTTCTTTAAAAGCAGTATCTTGGGAGTATTTACGCAGCAGCAGCAGTTCTTTTGGATCAGCAATCCAGTGGGTTCCAATTGCATTATTAATTAAATCCGTAAGCAGTGGATTGGCTTTTAATAACCAACGACGGTGAGTGATGCCGTTGGTTTTATTATGAAATTTAGCAGGATCATATTGATAAAAATTATGCATCAGATATTGTTGCAAAATATCCGAATGCAGCTTCGCTACCCCATTAACGCTATGGCTGCCTACTACTGCCAGACGTGCCATGTGTATTACACCATCAGCAATCACTGCCATATCTCTAATACGCCCCCACTGTCCAGGATATTTTTCCCAAAGTTCCTTACAGAATCGCTGGTTAATTTCTTCGATCATCATATAAATCCTGGGCAGCAAGTTCTGAAACATCTCCACGGGCCATGTCTCAAGAGCCTCAGGCAGCACAGTATGATTGGTATAAGATATGGTCTTAGTTGTAATCTGCCAAGCCTCATCCCAACCGAGATTCTCCTCATCAATTAAGATCCGCATTAATTCCGGAACAGCTAAGGCTGGATGCGTATCATTAATGTGTACGCCAATTTTATCAGGAAATAGTTTAATCTTATTATTAGCAGACTTAAATCCTTTTAGAATACTTTGTAATCCGGCTGAAACAAAAAAATATTCCTGTTTTAATCGCAGCAAACGCCCTTCAGGATGCGTATCATCGGGATATAAATACTTAGAAATTCGCTCGACTGAATTCTTATATTCTATCGCTTTTAAGAAGTCATTCCGGTTATGTAATGTAAAATAGCAGTCGGTATGTGCTAATTCCGCGCTCCATAACCTAAGAGTATTGACCGTGTTATTTTGGTATCCGATCATAGGAATATCATAAGGAACCGCTAATATCACTTCCGCATTTTCATGAAGATAATAGGTTCTGCCATCTGCTTTTACTACGCTTCTTACATGACCGCCAAAAGCAACTTCTACTGCTTTATTCGTTCTACGATATTCCCATATATAACCATCTTTTAACCAGTTATCCGGTAATTCCACTTGATAATTCTTTACTATTTTCTGCTCAAATAATCCATAGGTATATCGAATACCGCAGCCATGCCCCGGAAGTGATAAGGCTGCCATGGAATCTAGAAAACAAGCAGCAAGTCTCCCAAGCCCCCCATTGCCAAGCCCTGCATCCGGCTCTTCCTGCAATAATACAGATAGATCAATCCCCAGTTCTGCAAGTCCAGTCTGGCAAACCTCTTTTACTCCTAGATTGAGCAGGTTCATATCCAGCAATTTACCTAATAAAAATTCAATTGAAAAATAATAGATTTGTTTATCGCCGTTGGCCTTATACTGCTGATTCGTCTTTATCCAATTTGGACTGATATAATCCCGCAGCAGGCTCCCCAACGCTATATATTGATCGTGAATACTGGATTCTGCAAGACTTTTACCATGCAGGGCTTGTAACTTTTTGCTATAAGCTTCTTTAAAT
>Ga0316602_10000628_pt1 | contig 15408 bp, 27 predicted proteins | sample OWC_soil_day10_C_FD_203103 | JGI IMG/M metagenome (GOLD analysis project Ga0316602, IMG submission 203103) | Wetland soil microbial communities from Old Woman Creek delta, Ohio, United States - OWC_soil_day10_CT | ecosystem: Environmental > Terrestrial > Soil > Wetlands | place: USA: Ohio... | reverse complement strand
GAACGAAGTGATACTAGTGGGGAGATTAGCCAAGGATCCGGAAGTGAGATATACCCAAAACGGTAAGGCTGTAGCATCGTTTAATTTGGCGGTTAATCGCATAGTAAGGAAAGGGCAACACCAGGAAGCTGACTTTATACCAATAGTGGCCTGGGAGAAGCTTGCTGAGATTTGTGGCAATAACTTGACCAAGGGGCAGCGGGTACTAATTGAGGGACGGCTACAGATCAGATCGTATGAAGCTAATGATGGTCAGAAGCGCCGGGTGGCTGAGGTAATTGCTCAGAATATGGAATTTTTGGAACGAAAAAAGCAGCAAGAAGATAATCATGGTTTTGGTGGACAAACATTCCCGGAAGAAGAAATTCCGTTTGGCTAATTGGCCGAGGTAATAGCTGGGGGGAGAGTTATGTCAGGGAAAATTAGAAAAGCTGGTACGCCGGTACCGAAATTAATCAAAGAAGAGCCGGTTATTAGCCCGGTGACAATACGAAAAATGAACTTTGCTGAGGGGATAGACGTGGGAATGAAAGTGCGGAAAGCCTTTGAAAAATGTGATCCGGCCAGGCTGGGGGATATAACACATGACCGGCTAAAAGCATGTGTTGATGGGGGACTTAACCAAGCTGAAATTATAAAAGCTTTTAGCACTACATATAGCAGCCTAAAAAGAGCAGCAAGCAAGGTTGATTTTAGATTTAGCAATATAAAACCAGCAGCGTAGAGATGATGATTGGGGAGTGTTGAGGATGGCAAGCGAGATAGAAAAAATAATCAGAGAGCAGTGGTTTAAAGACCACGTTGCAACATTAACCCAGCATGGAGAATTGCAAGTGCTTGAATGGAAAAGGCCAAATAGCATTACATATTATTGCCGATACGTGTTTGATGGCTCGAAAATGTATATCTCAGGTGATATAGGTGAAGCGGTATTTAGATTAACGTGGAAAGCCGGAGTTCATACTTTCAATGATATTGGCATTGGATACTTCAAAAGCAAAATGAGCGCATTTAGCGATGAAAAAATAGACTTTGATTCGGAGGAAGCGGTAAAGGGCTTGCGTGAGTGGCTAAACCGATTAAAAGAAAATGAAACTGATTATGACCATGAGCAAATGAAAGATTTATTTGCTCTAGCTAGGGAGTGCGAAAATCGGGAACAGTGGGGTTGGAGATTACAAGACCACCGTTATGATTTCATAGGTGAACTAGACCCTGATTATTGGGAATGGATAAATTCTGTTGGCGATGTGATTCCAGCAAGGGTATACGGATACCTGATCGGTTTAAAAATGGCATCAAAGCAATTGAGAGAAGCGGCGGTAGATTAGATGGGGGTGGGGTAGGTGAAACAAGCAAGACCACGATGCGGAACATGTAGATATTGTGACCGTGAATCATACAGAGGGGTAAAGGCCATGGTGTGTTATCAGTTGCAAAATGAAGTACCTCCCTGGATGAATGGGAAAAGGGTAGCGATTAGGGTAAGCGAAAAGAGGGAAGCTTGCATTTGTTATTCAGAGGAAATAAAAGTAGCCCAATAACAAAAGAACAAGGCCACTGCGCGAGCGACCTTGTTCAAGAGGAGTTGCATAACTGTACGAACAGTAATAGTATACCCGGCTAGGCTGGGTTTATGCGGGGAGGGGTAAGCGAATGCAGGATTACGTAATCTTTAAAACTGATATGTATTGTGATAACGAATTGCATTTTAAAGCGGGCAAAAAATACAAAATTATTGGCGAAATCAAAGGGAAATATGCTGTTTCCTATGGACGTAAAAACAAAATGGAATGTTGCTTAATGCCTAAAGATTATGATGGGATAGAAATTTTTCAAGAGGGAGTGAAAAGCAGTGAACTACTGCAGCTTGCGAAGTTGGGGCGGGAGGCTGAAATAGCCAGACCACTTGAAGAATGGGGAGAGGATTACGGTGATGTATTGTGGTGGAAATTTCCGATATGTGAGCCGCCATACGTTGGTTCTCCGCTTGATTGTAATTGGACTGGATATCACACACATTGGACGCCGATTATAGAGCCGGAACCGCTTGGGGGTACTGTCAATGAATAAAAAATCAATCGAAAAGAAATATGGAGTCCGGCTTGAACGAGACAAAGGGTATGACGGTGGATCGTGGTATTGGCTGTGTTTTGACAGTAAAGAAAATATGAATTGGCTTTGTAATGGTTATACGTTGACGGAAATAGATGAAAAACTTAAGGCTTCAACAGAACAGGAGGCGACCTATAATACAAAAACTTACTAACATAATATACCACCTGTTATGCACTCCGCCCGGTTGGCTTGCGCTGATCGGCGCGGGTATAGTGGTGGCAGTAGTGATAAAGGGGGCGTGAGGAATGGATAAGGATGAAATATTGGCAATGAAGCCGGGGAGAGAACTTGATACTTTAGTGGCTGAAAAAATATTTAGGCTTGAATATATGGAATGTATCGGCTGTTATATTGATAGCAATGGCAATGAGCAAAAGATACAACGACACAGCACAGATATTGCGGCGGCGTGGGAAGTTGTTAAAAAAATGTATGAACTTGGTTTTCGATATAATGTAAATATTCTCGATGATTGGAGATTCGAAAAGCCTACACAGCATTGCTGTTTTGCAAAGTTAAAGCCTGACTGTACAGACGGTTCATACATAAAGGACTACGACCATTTTCGTGCTTACGGTAATACAGCACCAGAGGCGATATGCAAGGCCGCTCTATTGGCTATGATGGGGGCGTGAGGATGATTAGCTTTATAATCGGTTTACTAATTGGCACTGTCGGCGTTGGGATGATTGCGGCCAATACTGTGTACAGGATCACCAGCAAGATTGATGAATACATACGAGCACTGGACAGAGGATTACCTTATACTACGGAACTGGCATTAAAGAAACTTAGAGAGATAACAGGGGCAGCTAAATAGGCTGCCCTATAGGTGTCTTTACTAGGAAAACACTTTAAACGAAATATTCTGAACAAAAGCTACTTGGGGGGGACCCAATAGCTAAAACCAACAAGGGAGAATGAACCATGAATACATATGCCAATAGAGGTAAGCCCTTTGAAGAATTAATAATAATGTTAAACCAAAGATATAGAAATCAAAATAAGGCAGTAATACATAAGGTACCAACAGAATGGATTCCACTGAGAAATGGTGCCGGGAAAATCGTATCTGCTAAAGTAGATCAAAAAGCAGCGGTAGACTTTATGGGATCATATAAAGGGAGAGCAATAGTATTTGATGCAAAGCATACGAATAAAGAACGGATAAGCTGGTCAGAGGTAAAAGCACACCAAGGCACATTTTTAGATGATTGCCATCTGAATGGGGGAATATCATTTATCCTGGTATCGTTTAACCTAAATCATATATATGTAATACCTCGGGAGTATTGGAAGTCTGGCATGGAAGAGTGGATAGCTGGAAGTGGCCCAGCATCTTTAGCAATGAAGAATATACCGCCAGAATATGAGGTTAAGCAGTACGATTATTTGAAAGTAGTCGAGCGGCTTTGGCAGCAGCGGAAGTGCGCTTAATGAGGAAAAGGTCCTGGTGGGGGGATAAACTAGACCAACAACCTGAGAGCCAACAGCCAAGATATGTACAGTACCCAAACGAGCAAACCGGAACATTAGTTATAGGCAATCAGACATTTTATGGGGTAATCAGTATAGATGGTGAATTTGCTTGTGCTAAGTGTAAAGTAGTAAATCCTGATATGGAGCAGATCGGCCAGATAGAAGGCAAGGAAATGTTTCGCTGTGCTTGCGGTAATCAGATTATGGTAGAAATGCCCCAATATGGGGGTAAGGCGGGGACAATTAGAAATGGATAAAAAGGCGTCGCTAAAAAAGGATAATGAAATACCGGCTCCTGGATATGTAGAACTTCATAGCCAAGGGGTAGAAACTGGACAGACGTTAGATTTTTCAAAATACCTGAATTTAAAAGGCAAAGACCGTTTGCCGGATGATGACGACGATTTTTAAAGGTGAAGGGTGGGGGAGAAGATTGAAAGAGTGTATTATGGGGGAAAAGTGCGATTGCCAGCATAATGTAAAAGGCTGCAAAAAGCCTAAAGATAAGTTGGACACGCTTGTATGTCCGCCAGTATGTGATTTGTATGAACAAAGGCAGCCTGAGCTGAAACAAACTAAGCCAGTTAGAAAGAGAAAAGGAGCAGCTTAGCTCCGGAGTTGGGCGGAAGGGGAAAAGGTATTGTATAGATCAGCAGGAGTTAACAAGAAAAAAGTATATATAGCTCATCCTTTGCGGGGGGATGTTAAAGGAAACATCAAAAAGGCGTCTGAATTATGTGAGTATCTAGCAAGCCGGGGGGATATATTGCCGTTGTCTCCGCTACACACGTTTGGATATTTAGATCCGACCGGGGACCAATTCCAGGCCATGCAATTATGTTTCTCATTGCTGGATTGTGCCGATGAGGTTTGGGTGTTCGGCAAGTATTGGATGTCAGAAGGCTGTATAGCTGAGATAGCATATGCCAATTGCCGGGGGATAAAGACGGTGCTGATTGGTGAAGTAGACATAGATAGATTAGAGAAAAAGATTATAGAAGTTGCTTGATTTGGGGGGGAGTTATCGTGGCACAAAGAGATGATATTTTACGGGAAATTGGCCAGGACTTTGAAACTGCTGCCGAATGGTTATTGTTCTATGAAGATCGTAAAAAACAGTATTATATTGATCTTAACTACATTCGCGATGAAAGTTCCATGCCGGAAGTATTTGTGCGGACAGGAACAACAGGTAATGTTGTTTTACAAAAGGTTATAAGTCAAGCTGAACTCGACAAAACTGAGAAATGGCTGCTTACTATTGAAATGGTGGAGAGCATGCTGGGGCCTAAGAAGAAGACATTCCTTGAAGTTCGCCGGGAAGCAAGGAAAAAGAATCGAACGGTAAATGGTCATGAAGTATGGCGAGGGTATGTACAGCAACGTTATGCAGAGCAAATGGCTAAGTTTAATAATAGTAATATGATAGATCGGTGGTGGCTTGGTGATAGAACGATAACCGTATGGTGGCAAGAGTTAGTTGCGTTGACCAGGCTTTTAGCGTATAAAAGAAGCTGTTTTTAAAGTTTTTAATGAGTGATGCACTCAATCGCGGTTTTTCCGTGGTAATATAGTAGCATGAATATATAGTTAATGCCTCCTGAGATGTCAGGGGGCATTTTTTATGAAAGCAGAGGATGTGATTATCGCGGCAATCGTTAACTGCAAATTAACCGACTGCAAATACTATGAAATTGAAGCCTGTACAGCTAGGCGCGTTGCCGTGGATGGTGTTGGACAAGTGGAATGTTATGATCCTGTTCCAAAGTCTCCGCTAATACATAGGCCAGTTCCTAAAGGTTGGAGAAATAAGGTGTTTAAATGATACCTAAGATTATTAGGGTAGTAGATAAAAAAGGCATGGACAAAGTTAAAGCCATAGACCACTGTGAGCGATGCGGACAGCGGCCTAATGGCTTTTTAAATTTAGAAGTGGCACATGTCAAAGGTAAAGGAGCAAGAGGGCCGGACATAAAGGAGAATTGCTTGAAACTGTGCGGGCCTGCTTGTCTGTTTGCTGGGTGTCATGGTGAAGATCATCTAGGAGAGATTGAAGACGATGAATTATTCAGCATTATAGCAGAGCGCGAAGAAAAGACGCTGGAAGAGATTAAGGATATAGTACACAGGGCTTGGAGGTTTGGAATTTATGAACCGGGTTAAAATGAAAAGCAGCCGGTTAAGGCTGCTTGCGTAGAGATTTATGATTGTAAATTCCAAGGTATTGTTTTAGACCAGATTGTAGAATTTGAGAAAAGTTAACGTTTTCCTTTTCGGCCTCATCATTTAACCACTTGGGAATGGTAAGGGTTTTCTTTATAGCTTTGTTTTCTTGTTCATCTCGTACAGGAGGCATAAATACTTCGATGAAAACAATTCGTTCATTGCTTTCTAACTGAATGTTGATGAGGTCGGAAGGCGAGGGGATTTCGTCAGTGTCTCTTTCCATACCGTACAGATGTAATTCAAGTGCCTCCTTTGCCATTGATAATGCTTCTTCGGTGGTATCGCCACAAGTTAAGCAACCGGGCAAGTCAGGAAATTCAACCGAGATACCATCGGCGGCATAGTGGAAAACTGCTGGATAAACATAGCGGTCTTTGCTCATTTATATTACTCCTTTCGGGAGGGGCTATATTTCAAGCCCCGCCTGTTTGAATATACTTCTTGTTGTTCGCTCCGGTAAGTCTTTCTTAGGATGTGGAACCGAGACTTTACCGGGTTTTGTTGGATGTTTCAGTTGGTGGTGGGAACCGCGAACATCCGATATGTACCAACCATCATTATGTAGTATTTGCATTACTTCTTTTGATGAATAGCTTTTCACCAGCTCCCCTCCTTCTGATATAATTATAACACGTATTATAAACACGTGTCAATATATTTTTACGTATAATTTACACGTATTAGCACCGCCCGAACAGGGCGGTTCCTTTATGTTTTACTGGAGGTCGAGTTATGAAATGGTTTGATTATGTGTATATCCTAATGTTGTTTTATTTCGGCAGTGAGAATAAGTTAAGTGGGATATACATAACGTTGGGCTGGATTGCGTGGCAATTGGTTGATATACGTTCTATGTATAGGCAAGCGTTGAATAAAAGGGAAGTAAAAGACGACTACGAAACTATGCCGAGTGATGGGAAGGTAGAAGGTTATCATGATTAAGCCCAAGCGCGGCGGCTGTCCTTTAGGGCAGGTCTGGAAGTTTATGGGTCCTTCCGGCGGGGTGGCCGCCTTGCGGGTCTAGCGAGTCCCGAAAAGTCTCTCTAAAAAATTGATTTTTTTTGGTTGACAACCTGACAAATAAGTGGTGCATAAAATGATGAATAAAAATACAAAAAAACCCACTGAGCTAGATAATCCCTTTGTTTTTAATACTCAGCATACATGTGATTTTTTCGGTATCTCACGTGAGACTTTGTCAGGTTGGGCTAGAAAAGGAGCGCCAAAAGAAACGAGGGGATATTGGGATTTAAAAAAACTTACTGAATGGAAATATGGTAAGCAAAATAATGATCTGAGTCCGGAAGCGCGAAAGCTTCAAGCCGATGTTCGATACCGTGAAGCTAAAGCCGAGATGGAAGAAATGAAAAAACTAGAAAAGGTTGGTCAATATGTATCTGTTGATGATATTGAAAAAGCTTTGGCCGAGGTCTTTGCTAGAATAAAACAAGGGCTGCTGTTCATGGGGCATCGGATTGCAACCGAACTCAACGCCCAGTATCCAGAATTGGCCCTGGACGCAAAGAGGTTAGTTGATGAAGAAGTTGCGAAAGGACTTACTCAGCTTGCAGAAAACGGAACATACACCGGAAAACGCAAGCGTAAAACAAACATTAAACCAAGCAATTAGAAATGCGCTGAAGGTATTTAAACCGCCTGAGAAACTGACGGTATCCGGATGGTCGGATAAATATCGTTTGTTGTCTTCGGAAGAAACAAGTCGTCCAGGCAAATGGGATACGAATAATGTTCCTTACATGCGGTTTATCATGGATTGTTTTTGTGATGATGAAATACAAGAAATCAATTGGCTGAAATGTACGCAGATTGGTGGTACCGAAGGATTACTAAACATGGTCGGATATGTTGTTGACCAGGACCCTGGGCGTATTCTTTATGTATTGCCGGATGATGAACTTTGTAAAGACTTTTCCGATCTTCGCCTGCAGAAAATGCTATGTAATTGTCCAACGCTGGCTGAAAAATTTCATGCGACCGATAGCAAAGACACGCTCTTGAAATTTCAGAGCGGTTTTTTACTTTTTGCGTCGGCACAGTCTCCGGCAGCGTTGGCCAGCTGGTCAGCGAGGTATGTACTGCTTGATGAAGTAGACAAGTATCCTAAATGGGCGGGCCGGGAATCAAGTCCAATCAAGTTGGTTCAAGAGCGTACAAAAAACTGGTGGAATAGCAAAATTGTTAAGGTTTCGACGCCAACTTTAAAAACGGGGTCAATCTATCAGGGTTATGAAAAATCAGATATAAAGTATGAATATCGTGTCCCTTGTCCGCATTGTGGACATGAACAGATTTTTGATTTTAAAAATATAAAATGGCCTAAAAAAGAGGATGGCAGCTATGACATAACGGTAGTCTATTATTCGGCGTATTACGAATGCGAAGCGTGTCATGGCCATATTGATGATAGGCATAAACCTGCGATGCTTCGCGCTGGGCGCTGGGTTCCAAAAAATAAAATCGAGGGGCGTGCGCGTTCAGTAGGGTTTCATATTAATTCTATATATTCTCCTTGGTTGACCTTTGGGAAGGTAGCCGCTGAGTTTTTGAGCAGTAAAGACGATCCTGCTGACCTAATGAATTTCGTAAATAGTTGGCTGGGTGAGCCGTGGGAAGATAAGGCGGCTACTTTAGATAGCGATATGGTGCTATCTAAAAAAACGGAGCTTCCAGAATGTGTGGTACCAGACTATGCACAGCTATTAACTGGGGGCGTCGATGTTCAGGCAAACCGTATGTATTGGACAATTCGCGCCTGGGGCGCAAAGATGACCAGTCAAAATATTGCTCACGGCGTCGTGGAAACTTGGGCCGACTTAGAGAAAATTATGAATCGGCGTTGGCCGGATACTAACGGTGAAGCAAAATGGCAAGTTAACCTTTGTGCTATTGACTCCGGGTATGATACGGAAACAGTTTATGAATTTTGTCTAATGAATCAGGATTGGGCGGTACCGGTAAAAGGTAGTTCGAGTCAGATGTTGCAGCGGTACCGAAAAACAACAATTGATAGTCCGGGAGCTAATTTTCATGGCCAAACTTTATATATTGTCGATACTGACCAGTATAAAAATCTTATTGCAGCTAGGTTGAACCGACCAATTGGTACTGGATGTTTTATGGTTCATGCCGAGTGCGACAAAGATTATGCTGAGCAGTTGACAGCTGAACATAGAATTCGCGATTCGAAAGGGAGAGGAAAACGTGAAATTGAAACCTGGGTGCCCAAAACATCGGCAGCGGCCAATCACTATTTAGATACTGAGGTATATGCAACGTTGGCCGGTGATCTTTTGCATGTGCGGTATTTGGAAGAGTTAGAGCCTAGCCAAACACCATCACGTTTAGCGAGAACAGAGACGGAAGCCGATGAATGGCTTAATGTAGAAGGGAGATGGTTGGAATGACGCTCAATGAACAATTGACCCAAATTAATACGGCAATTGAAAAAATCGAAAACGGAGCGCAAGAATATCGGATTGGCAGCCGCACAGTGAAACGGGGAGATTTATCAACGCTATACACTGAGCGCCGCCGATTGCAGCAAGAAGTTGCTATGAAGGAAACAAGCGGTGGTCTTTATGCAGTTGCCTTTTATCGTTAGGAGGAATGAAAGTTGGATGAAAAACAACGGTCACCAGATTTGACGGCGAATGCTTTGGATCGGGCTATTACTTGGGTGAGTCCTAAAATTGGTTACATGCGTATGGCTTGGCGCGCGGCAGTAAGAGGGGCGTATAAAGCGGGAGACATTAGTCGGTCTTCTGAGGGGTGGGTACCGGTAAACGCCAAAGCGGAACAAGTCAATCAACCGCAGCGGGATTTTATTCGGGCCAGAACAAAAGAAGCGGAGCGTAATAGCGATATTGTCGGCGGCATCATTGGTATGCTGGAAAGAAATGTTGTAGCTACCGGCTTTCGCTTGCAGGCTAATACTGGCGATGAAGAAATCAATGCCAAGCTGGAAGCAGTTTTTGAAGATTGGCAGAAACCGCGCAACTCGGATATTACTGGAATGCAAGCCTTTTGGGAGCAATGCAAAATGACTATCCGCCGGACGCTTGTTGACGGCGGTATTATTTTCATTAAGACTTATACAGGAAATGATCGCTTTCCGTTTCAACTCCAGGCCAGAGAGGTCGATGACATAGACAGTTCCGGGCAGCTTCGCAACGGAATTAATGTTATTGTTCATGGCGTTGAAGTTGATGGCAATCAAAAGCCGGTGGCTTATTATCTTAAACAGTATTCGCCGGATGGCTGGTTTACTGGGAAAACGACTCGGGTGCCAGCGGAAAGAGTCATCGCTCTATGGCGAAAAACATTGCCGTCGCAGATCCGCGAAATATCGCCGCTTGCGCCAGCGATATCTAGGGTTAATGATACTGAGGAGTATTTGGACGCAGTCAGCATCAAAGAGAAGATATTGGCCAGCCTTAGTGTATTTATTAAGCGATTAATTCCGTCTAGCGGAGTAGGCCGTGGCTTAGGTGCGCGGCCAGATAATAAAGATTATGATCCCGAATCAGGGTATAAGAAAAAAAGAATCAGCCCTGGTATGATGATGGAACTGCAGCCGGGAGATGATGTTTCGGCGGTCATTCCCACCGGACAAGCTTCCAACGCCCGTGAATTTGCGTCTCTTCACCAGCGCTTGATCGGCTCGGGGCAGGGGCTTAGTTATGAAGCAACTAGCCGCGACATGAGTCAGGTCAATTATTCCAGCGCTCGCCAGGGATTACTTGAAGATCAGCGGACATATGAGGACTGGCAGCAATGGTTGATTGACCATTTTCTGAGTGAGGTTTATACCGAAGTCATCATTAGTGCAGTGCTGACTGGCGAAATTATTATTCCAGACTTCTGGAAGAACAAAGCAAAATATTTACGGCACCGATGGATCGCGCCAGGATGGAGTTGGATTGATCCGGTGAAAGAAATTACTGCGAACCTAAAAGCGATTGACTCTGGCCAAGATAATCTAGCTAATGTTTGTGCTCGAACCGGCTATGATTGGCGTGAAATTTTAGAGCAGCGGGCTAAGGAAAAAGCTTTTATAAAAGAGCTTGAAGATAAATATGACATTTCAATGACGGAGGGAGGAAATACAGTTGTCAAAACAGCAAAACCGGCAACCGCCGGTAGCGAAAAAACTACTAAGGGAAGCGGCGGTAATCAGTGACGCCGCAATTAACGAAGAAACCCGAACCGTTACCCTATCATTTGCCTCTGAACAGCCGGTTAGCCGGTGGTATGGGGCGGAAGTACTGCAGATCGATTCGGCTGCCATCAATTTATCTCGCTTTGAAAACGGCCTTGGCGTGTTACTTTTTAATCACAATCGTGACGCTATACTGGGTAAAATAGTCCGGGCTTGGGTGGATGAAAGCCAGAATAAGGCGTTGGCCGATGTTCAGTTTGACACCGACGAAGACTCGGAACGCATTTGGGAAAAAGTAAAGTCTGGAACGTTGAGAGGCGTAAGCGTCGGCTATGCAGTGGAAAGCTGGGAAGAAGTTGCTGGCGGGAAAATGTCGTCAAGTGGCCGGGTATGTGGCCCGGCGTATGTGGCACTTCGGTGGTCACCACTTGAAATAAGTATTGTTTCAGTGCCAGCAGATGATAGTGTCGGCGTGGGACGCCAATTTGAAGAAGATGATGAGAGGGAGGAACAAGAAATGCCACCAAGAGAAAACGAAAACCAAGAAGAGGTAAGAGGTACCGTACAGACAGTACCGCCAATATCGGCCAATCCGGTTGATGTGGAAGCCGAACGTCAGGCCGAACGGAAACGATGCAGTGACATTATGACGCTTTGCCGTGATTTTAAGGTTGATCCTGCTCCGTTTATTACAGATGGTCGGTCTTTAGCTGATGTCCAAACTGAAGTTCTCCGGCAAATGAAAGAAAGGAATAAACCGACGGAAACTGCTAGGGCTAGTGTCGGTGAAGAAGATGCGGCGAAATTCAGTAGAGCAGCGTCTGACGCTATTTTACTTAGGGGCGGCGTGTCAATAGAAAAACCGGCTGACGGCGCTCGCGAAATGCGGGGTATGCGTTTGCGGGATATGATGATTGAATGCGTTGAGCGCGGTGGGAATACCAAGGCCCGGTATATGGCGGATGAAGATTTGATTCGTGAAGCATTGACCGGGGCGGGTGCGTTTGCCGGTATTCTGTCTAATGCAGCCAATAAGTCTCTAAGTGATGGGTATGCTGCGGCAGAAACTACCTTTGAACAATGGACAGGCAGTGGTAGCAACCCGGACTTTAAGGCGGCAACGCATTATCGTTTGTCGGAAGCAGGGGAATTGGAGCAGATGACTGAAACTGGTGAATTCAAGTATGATGAAGCTGGTGAAGAAAGCGCGACTAAGTCGGTATTAACGTTTGGTAGGTCATGGAGTTTGAGTCGAAAAGCTATCATTAATGATGATTTAAGCGCATTGACACGACTTCCGGCGCGGTACGCCGCTGCCGCCCGCCGGGGAATTAATAAACTTGTATATAAAAAGCTGGCGAAAACAACTACCATTTTTACAGAAGCACATGGCAATTTGGCTGGAATTGTAGGAGTACCTACAGTGGCAACTTTAGGTGCGGCTCGCGCAGCTATGCGTAAACAAACGAATATTCGTGGGAAAGAAACGCTGAATATTAGTCCAAGATTTATTATCTTGCCAGCGGCCATTGAAACCACGACCGAACAGCTCTTGGTCAGCATTACCGATCCGGCCAGCTCCAACCCGAACGTCCGCAATCCGTTTACCGGAAAACTGACGATGATTTGCGACGCCGAACTTGACCAATATAGTACAGATGCATGGTATTTGGCAGCGCAGTCGGGATTGGTTGATACTATCGAGGTGACTTATTTGAATGGCCAAGAGTCGCCGGTCATTGAATCACAAGTAGCCTTTGACGTCCTTGGTATGAAATGGCGAATATACATTGATTATGGCGTTACCGCGCTGGATTACCGGGGATTGTACAAAAATGCCGGGGCTTAAAAATTAGCCTCGGTTTATTAAAATTTCAGGAGGGATGAGTCATGTCAATTGATACAAGTTTGGCTTTTCAAAGGGGAGAAATCCTCAATTATACGGCATCTGCCGATATTGCCTATGGAGACGTTGTTCCATTAACAACAAGAATTGGAATAGCGAGGGAAGAGATCGCGAGTGGTGAGACTGGATCGGTTGCTGTCACCGGTGTGTGGGAGCTTCCTGCGATCGGGACGGTGGCGTTTACTGTGGGCGAAGCGCTATATTGGGACGCGACTAACAGCTGTCTTACAACTACATCAGACAGCAATACTTCGGCGGGATGGTGCTATGAAGCAAAAGAGTCGGCAAGTACGGCTGCTTTGGTGAAAATAGGTTAGGCTGAGGAATTTTATGGCACTTAGTGACTATTTAGAAGATGATCTTGCAATGATGATAAGTACAGATGAGTTTGCCACAGTTCATACAATCAACAGTAAGGAAATGAACATAGTTGTTGACGAAGATCTATATAAGGAACGTCAGCAATCTCTAACTGATCCTGAGTCGTATTTCCCGGCGACGATATCTTATCATGTAGCCGCCAGCGTCTTTGGTAAACGTCCCAAAGTCAACGATATTCAGTATTATGACGGCAAAAAGTACATAGTTTTTGATGCGCAGGAAGACTTAGGTGCGTATTATATTACATTGTCGGTATCGGAGTGATGTTAGATGGCGAATATATTTCGGGTAACGGTTGACGCCAAAGAAATGATGAAGCTTCAAATAAGACTAGGAACTTACGCCAAGCAAGCTCCGGCAATTGTGTCAAGGGCGTTAAACCGGGCGGCTACAACGACCAGAAGTGCGGCGGTTAAAGAGGTCCGGACTAATTATTACGTCAAAGCATCGGCGGTACGGGAAACTTTTGCTATTAATAAAGCATCAAAGGGCCGGTTAACCGCTTCAGTATATTCGCAAGCTGGTTCATTGCCGCTGGATAAATTCAAGTTCTCGCCTAAGCAGCCACGCCCCAAAAATCCGCAAATATTAAAAGTTGCGGCGAAAAAAACGGGGATGAAAGAACTTAGGCACGCTTTTGTGGCAAATGTCAGTGGAATAAAGATATTTGAGAGGACCGGCGAGTTTGCTAAAGCTGAAAAAGGTCGTTACAAAGGTAAACGGCGCGAGAAAATTAAGCGCCTGATGGGGCCGCCGATTCCAATTATGGTGGGAAATGAAAAAACTCGTGAGGCAGTGGAAAGAAAATCAGCTGAAACCTACGAAAAACGGCTTGATCATGAAATCAAGCGAGTATTGGAGGCCGGTAAATGACACCATTAAGGCTGCAGGATGCTTTAGTTAATGAACTTAAAACAATATTTGAAGGTAAATACCTTAAAAATGAAGACGGCGCAGTGTCGCCGTTTTTAATTTGCCCACAGTGGCTACCGCCTACCGACCCAAACGTAACAGACCAGGCTGATATAACTTATTTTCCGTATATCCGTGTAATTATTGACGATGGTCAGGACATAAACGAGGAAGATCCTAATTCATGTAATGTCCGGCTGGAAATCGGTGTTAATGATGAAGATACCAAGTATCAGGGCCACCGTGATTTGATGAATGCTATAGGCACGATATACAACCACTTTATGCGGCATAAATATGTTGGGCCGTTTGAAATCGTGTATCCGTTTAAATGGAGCCTTAATCCGGAAAATACTTTTCCAAAGTTTTATGCGATGGTTGAAATGGTTTGGAATTTACCAAAGGTGACCATTGTTGATCCCTTATCATAGAAAGGAGTGATTTAATTTGTCTTATACTCATGGCGTGTATATCCAAGAAAATGATACCTCAGTTACCACGCCGGTCACAGCCGACAGCGCAAATCAGTTTATTGTCGGTACCGCGCCGATTAACCTATTAGATGATCCATCAAGTGCGGTTAATGTACCAATTTTAGTAGAAAAATATTCGGAAGCAGTGGAATATCTGGGGTATTCCAGTGACTGGGAAAGTTATACCCTATGTCAATCCATGTATGCTTCATTCAAAGTGTTTAACGTGTCGCCTTTAATCTTTGTAAACGTGCTTGATCCGGATAAACACTATACTTCGGTAGCGAGTGAATCGAATACCATTTCCAGCGGGGCAATCACCATTGAAAAAGAAGGTATTTTAATCAATGCCAACTTTGTTGTTCAAAGTTCAGATGGAGCTACGACTTATACTGAGGACACCGACTATACCCTGGCCTTTGATGATGATGGATATGTGGTGTTAACGGTTTTGAGTGCGGGAAGTATTGGCTCAGCTACGGCGCTGCTCTTAAGCTACCGTAAACTTGATCCGTCGGCGGTTGATAAAGATGATATTATTGGCAGTTATAGTTCCACAACTGGTAAATATACCGGCCTAGAAAATATCAGCCAGGTATACCCGAAGCTTGGTCTTTTGCCTGGTCTTATCTTAGCGCCAGGCTGGAGCCATATTCCGTCGGTCGGCATTGCCATGACCGCTGCTTGCGAAAGCATTAACGGGATTTATAACTGCAATTGCATCCTGGATGTTG
>Ga0316602_10000626_pt1 | contig 15433 bp, 9 predicted proteins | sample OWC_soil_day10_C_FD_203103 | JGI IMG/M metagenome (GOLD analysis project Ga0316602, IMG submission 203103) | Wetland soil microbial communities from Old Woman Creek delta, Ohio, United States - OWC_soil_day10_CT | ecosystem: Environmental > Terrestrial > Soil > Wetlands | place: USA: Ohio... | reverse complement strand
TTATGCGCACTGCAAGAGAAAATATGCGAAGTTGTTGTACGCTGGACTGATGCAGTTTTAGAGGAAATGGATACCTTTGTTAATGCTGAATTAAATGGTATTGTTTCTGACGGGGACAGCAACCGGCCACTGTGTGGCTCACGAATGGTACTGAAAATAAATTGGAAGAGGGTGGATTAATTTGTCTACACCAAGGGCAAAAAATTTATTATTAGGCGCTGGCAAGGTGCTTTTTGATCGTTGGGACGATGATGGTAATTCAACGGGAATCAGGCATCTTGGAAATGTCCCTAAATTTGATTTGAAAATAGAAGTTGAGAAGATCACGAAAAAACAATCTATGTATGCAGCAAAGACCACGTATTTAGAAGTAATTAAGGAAGTTACGGCCAGCGCAGATGTGACTATCGACGAATTTGATCCCGCGAACGTGGCTATGGCCTTTCTAGGCGAAGCAGGCGTAATTACACAGGCTTCTAAGGTGGTTACATCCGAAACGCATACCGCCTATTTGGATAGGATTATACAGATGGACGGCTATAAGATATCGGAGGTTTCTGTTAAACCTCAAACTGCTATTGCGGCCAGTATTGGCGCGGCGACAGCGGTAGGAACTGGAACAAGCACTGGTACAGTTACCTCGTCTGGCACCTATACAGGTACGGAGGACGCAACATATTACGTTACAGTTAGCACCGCTAATACTACTTCCGGTTCAATTACGGGCATGAAGTACACCTGGAAAAAAGGATTGACTGGTACCGCCAGTGCAGAAGTAGCAGCCACAAGTACCGCGGCGGAACTCGAAACGGGCGTTAAAGTACTGTTTGAATTAAGCGCTGGCCAGGATTTTGTTGTTGGCGATATGTATTCAATAGCGGCAAGCGCTGCCCTCACGGAGTACAAAGCAGGTACGGACTACAAGACGGAAACTTCTATGCTACGGGCTGGCCTAATCACGATTCCTAGCACGTCCCGCATTACAGACGGCAGTACGGTTGTTTGTGGATATACCCAAGCCGCAGGGGCTTTCCCGAAAGTGGGCATAGCTACAGAAGGCAGTGTGGAGGGGCTTTTAATCTTCGCGGGAGATCCAACAAAAGGCCCGTGTTACAATGCGGAGTTATGGCACGTTACTATTTCGCCCAATGGTTCTCTACCTCTAATTGGCGATGATTTATCCAGTTTTGACGTGACTATTACGGTAATGGATGATCGCGAAAACCATCCTGACGAACCTTTAGGAAGATTCGTAAAATTAGCATAAGGGAGAGATAGACTTTGAAACAGGAAAAAGAAGAGTTAGCAGTCCTGTTTCCCTTTAATGAAATGGAACTGGCCGGGGAAAAAATTAATCTTCGGCCTTTTGTTTTTGGGAAATGGATTGAGGTAATTACAAAGGCCACAGATATTGTCAGTATCGTGTTGGATGCCGTGAGAGAACATGGTCCGGAAGTTCTTGACATATCGCTGGATAAAGAAAACTTTAGGGTGCCACCGCAGGCCTTTAACTTGTTTATCAGGCTTATTGATGAGGGCAGCAATAACCTGTACGACATACTAGCCATTAGCGCAAGGAAGACACAGGAATGGGTGCGTGACCTGGAAGGCGAGGACGGTTTTAAACTTTTGGTAGGAACGTATCTTGTAAATAAGGATTTTTTCTCCAAGCAGGTGGCCCCCTTGTTCCCGAAGCTTACCGAGAGCAAGGACGAGAAGACGACGGCGAAGGTGTCACCTGGGGCGAAATCGCCCAAGAACTAATTGCAAGCGGGCATAATCCAGAAGCGCTGTCCGGGTATACCAAAGACCAATTAGTTATGTTTTACAGCAAGATCAATAAGCTAAAAGCACGGCGCAGACTGGCTTTTGTACATGACGTCAGATCCGCAGTGTGGGCAGATAAGAAAGAAATCGCGGATATTGTAGAGGCCCTTAGTAAGGTTGAAGACTCTTAAGGAAAGGAGGTTAACCAATGGCAAAAGAAGTCAAGATAAAAATAACAGCCGAGAATAAAGGGCTACTTAGTTCTATCGCCAGTGGTATAGCCGGGCTTAAAAAATTTGCTGTTTCCGTTGCCGGGCTTGAAAATATTAAGGTTAGCGCAAATGGCGCGGCTGGTGCTATTACTGACATTACATCAGCCGCCAATAGTGCCGAAGGCAAAATAGATGCTTTGACCAAGAATGTTACTACAGGGATGAGCAAGGCGGCAAAAGGAGCCAAGGATACTGGCGATAGCATTAAGGGTGCTGGTACTTCTGCCGATGGCGCGGGTAATAAATTCAAAGGGGCAGGTGACAAAGGCAAGACAGGATTTGAAGGGGCTAAAGGTTCGGCTACGGCCTTTGGGCAAACGCTTGCCAATGTTACTATTATTGCTAACGGTATTGTTTCTGTCCTCAATAAGCTTAAAGATGTATTTACATCGGCGGTAGCTCCCGGTTACGACTACACTAAACAGATGGAGTCTGCCAGAATTGGTGTAGCTGGTATTCTGCTATCCATGACTCAACTTAATGGTAGACAGTTAGAATTAAACGAAGCCCTGGCCATATCTGAACAGACCTTTGACGCATTGCAGCAAAGATCACTATCCTTTGGCTTGAATATTAGCGACACGGCGGCGGCCTTTCAGGCTATTGTTGGCCCTGGGTTAGAGGCTCAAATGTCGTTAGAGCAAATGGTGTATTTCGCAGTGCAAGGTACAAAGGCCGTTAAGAGTTTTGGCCTAGACGCGCAGCAAGTAGTACAAGAATTAAGGGCAATGGTATCAGGTGATATTAACCAAGATAGCCAGGTTGCTAAGGCTATGGGTATTACAGCAGCGGGAGTGTCTGAAGCAAAGCAAACGTTTGGCGGGCTAGCTAACTACCTGAACGAAAAACTCAAAGGTTTTACAATAGTAGCAGGCGAGATACCAAAAACATTCAAAGGCAAATCGGATATGATAGCCGCGGCTATAAGTATCATATCTTCACAGGGGTTTGAGCCACTTCTTGCGTCGGCAAAATCCGTCATGGATGGTATAATAGGCTACATAACAGTAACGACCACGAAGACTGATGAGCTCGGCAACACTACAAAGAAAGTAGAAATGAATCCCGAACTAATAAGCACACTGCAAGAAGTATCTGAATACTTATCAACAGCGGCCACTGGTGCATCTAATTTTGGTAGGACGATGGTTAGCTTTTTAACTCCAGCAGTACCCTTGTTAAAAACAATAATTAAGCATACGGGGATAATATTAACAACTCTAGCAGGTTGGGTAATAGCTGGAACCGTAATACCTATATTGCAAAAGGTAGCTGCGGCCGTTATGGCCTTGGGAAGAGTATGGATAGTGCTAACCACAAATATAAAGCTTAGTACTGTTGCGACAGTGGGACTTACTACAGCGACAGAAGGGGCAGCCGTAGCTATGGGCACCTTTAAATTAGCCGTTCGTGGCTTGCTGGCGTCTACCGGGATTGGTTTATTAGTCGTTGGTGTTGGCTATCTCGCTGAAAAAATGTTAAATCTAGCAGACAACACCGACAAGGCGACAGGAGCAGCCAAAAGGTATAAAGGCGCTGGGGGATCAGGCGGTGGCAATGCTATTGGGGAGATAGCAAAAAAATACGAAGGTGGAGAATTAACTAGCTTTTCGGATAACCCGGAAGACCCGGGAGGGAAGAGCTATGGTCCTTATCAATTCACAGCTGGTGGATCAATGAAAGGATTCATTCAATATTTAATTGACAACGACTATGAGGCGGGAAATTTTCTGCGCTATAGAGATGCTAGTTTAGGTGGGGGCGAAATCGACACAGAAAGTGAAGAATTCCATGCAAGATGGTTAGAAGCTGTTGAAAAGTATGAGAACAGTATTATGAAACCCATAGACAAGTATGCTAAAACAATGTTCTATGACGAATTAAAAAGTGGTCTTGGAGATTTTAACCCTGATACGCATTCCTCTGCTTTACAGCAAGCAATAATGTCAACCGCTATACAACACGGTCCTTATGCCAATAATGGCTTTGGCGGCCTTGATATCGTAAGGGAGGCATTATCCGGCGCCGATAATAAAAGTGATAGTGATATCATAAATGCCATATATGCAATACGTACGGATCGCATACGTCGGGATGGTGGTATTGGTGAGGATACAAAGCAAAACATAATTAATAACAGATACCCTAATGAGTTAAATGATCTCCTGTCGCAAAATCCAGATGCAAATACAACCGGTAAGGTTGATACGTCCGGCCTGGAATTGCAGCAGAAAAAGCAAGAGACGGAAGAACTGGCAAGAGCGCAGATGGCATATAATCAGGCTGTAACGCAAGGGGTGACGGAGCAGTACATAGCAGACCTGGACACCTCCGACACACGAGCTAAACAGGATTACGATCTTGGTAAAATTGGCATAGCAGAATATGATGCTAAGATCAGAGAAAATTTAATTGCGAGAACTAATGCCAACATACAGCAATTGATCGAACAGGTAAAAGCACAGGAGGCCATACAGGGAAACCTCAATTTATCATCAGCGGACAAGGTAACCGCGCAAACAAAAATAGTAGAACTGAATGCACAAATAGCTGTTCAAAAAAAGAAACTGAACGAAGCACTAAATACGAATTTTTTTGAAGAACAACAGGCAATGACTGAGGAGATAGACAAAGCAAACTCCATATGGGCTGAATTGCTTACCATACAAGGAAAGCTGGTTGAAGCGGAAACTCTAAAACAAAAAAACTCCAATACCCAGTTGGAGATCGCTAAATTGCGGGCAGATAACCTCCACGATGCTGCTAATGCTAAAGAAAAGGTATTAAAGTCTAATGTTATAACTGCACAAGTATCCGAGGCTTCAACCCACATATCAAACGTGCAAGAGGATATGACACGTACGGAGGGTGCATTAATACGGAGCGTTATTGACGGAAACACCACTATCGCGGATGCTCTAGCACAATATAAAAATGATTATCTGGTCAATACTGCAGCTGACCTAGAGAAATTAAAGACCTCACTAACAGATGCACAAGATATAGGATGGGAAACCGAAGTACGCAAGATTGATGAAATCATACGGGGAATGAAAAAGTACATCGGCGACTTTGCGGTAACTCTTACGGAATCACTAGACACCGACCTTCAGAATAAATTACAAAAAATTGATACTAATCTAGATCTAACCACCATGCAAAAAGAGCAGGCAACTTCCGACGCAAAACTGGCAACCGCACGACAAAAATTAGCAGTAGCCCAATCAGAGGGCGGTGGTGTACCGAACGCAAAGCAGCAAGAGACTATTAACACCCTTGAAGCCCAGATTACTCAGATGGAACGACTTGCGGACACTACTGACAGGGTAGGTGTTGCCGCTAAGCAGTCATTTGAAGATGGTCTGCTAACATTCTTGTCTGACGGAATAACGAAGTGCGATTCCCTGGGTGAGGCTTTCCTTAATCTTGCGAATACCGTTCTGAGTGCCATTCAAAAGATTTATGCAGAAGCCATAACGAAAAATATTATGTCTGCGCTTGGGCTAGGAAGTACCGGGAGCAACGGCTCAAGCGGTAGTTCAACTTACAGCTTTCCTACTAGCATTGACATAACAAAGCCTCTTACCTTTGCTGAAGGTGGAGAAATAGAAGCTGGTAAAGTTAAAGGACCCGGAACAAGTACAAGCGACAGCATATTAGCTTATGTCTCAAATCTAGGTAGCATGATAAGAATATCAAATGGCGAGGGCGTTTTAACCGGAAAAGCAATGCAGAATATAGGAACTAATGCCTTGGACGCTTTGAATCGTGGCGTAGATCCACGCCTTATATTTAAAGGGTTTGCTAACGGTGGAAGCTTAACCAGCAACTCCATACCGGCAATGACAGGGCCACAGGACGTAGCAGCCAGCCTTACTTCCGGCGACACTAATGTGCATCTTAAAAATGTTAACCTGTTTGACATGAACCAAATTGGGGATTATATACAAAGTCGAAATGGTGAGAAGGTATTTCTTAATCTTATGAAAAATAATGCCACTACTTATAGTCAAGTTTTGAAATTTAGGGGGTAGGTGAATAAAATATGGCATGTTACGTCGGTTCAGCAAACAACGTTCTTGCAATGCTCAAGGGCGTTGTTGCTTTTTTGACTGATACTACACAATTTGACACAGGTAAAAGCTGGACGCTTCTTACCCCGTCCTCTGTCGATGCAATCACTTCTTCAACCGGGGTGATACTCAAGGGCGTAGGTGACGGCGACGACGAAATTTATATTGGCTTGAAAATGTCGAGTGCTACAACTGGCTCAACAACAACAAACGTAAATTTGCTGCTTAATGGCTATGCAGGCTATGACAGTGGCCTTGAATGGGAAGAACAGCCAGGCGCTATTAATTTGGCTAAATTGCCGGTTATCCCGCTAGTAGATGCTACGTATCTGACCTATTGGGTGAGTGCAAACTCCAGTAGATTTATCATCATGGTTGAGTTATCAACTCAATATGAGGGGGCTTACCTGGGCCTTATGACTCCTATTGCTATCGAAAATCAATACCCTTACCCCCTAGTGATCGGCGGCAGTTTCTACGCTGATGGAGTGTGGACAGACACGAGCACGAACCACGGCATGTTTACACATCCTGGCACTGGAACGTATTCCTCCATTGCTATTCGTCGTCCTGATGGCATGTGGCGCTATTGTAAAGGCGAAACACTAGGCAATTTAAACATGTGGCCTACTAATATTTCCCCTTCGGATACGTTGACTGTCCTAGATGATTCTTTGACATTAGAAAATGTAATTATGTACCCATTTTTATTATATGAAAACAACCCGGTTGGTATGGTCGGGCAGCTTGATGGCGTGTATTGGGTTGGCAATAGAGAGGATTTGGCAACTAAGGACAGCATTGTCTATAGTGATGTTAGCTACAAAATATTCAATAACGTGTCAAATCGCGATAAAGATGATTATTTTGCTATTCAGTGGTCATAAGGGGGCATAACTTATGCCTTATTTACACGGCGAGGCTACAAGCCTGGAAAATCTAATTAGTCAGTTGGTAATCTGGGCCACCGATTCCACTATACACGGTGATGATGCATGGACGTTAATGCAGCAGGCAGATTGGCCCAAAGGGACTATTTTAAAGGCCAAAGGGCTTAATGGAATAAATTCATGCTACATTGGCCTTATGATCCTTGATTTTACAAGTTCTACGGCTTATTCAGATTGGCTACTGCAAACAGAAATAATTGAAAAGAAAATCGTATGGGATTCTGATGCAATAAATAAACCGAAAACCTGTTTTACACATACAAGCGGATCGGCAAGTTTTGCCATATGGGATGATGTCAATGCTGCCAGCAAAGGCACTACTACTTATACGTTATCTGGTTATAATGACTTAATAAATAGCGCCGGTAAAATCTTAGTATTTGGCGTATTTAAACAGTTTATTGATGGTTTAGATTGGAATGAACAACCTGGCGCTATGGAGTTTACAGACTTAGAATTATACCCAATTTATTACACATATGCGGGGTACGAGGGCAGTGAGCCTATTAAATTAACGCCGCCAATTTATCCGGGCTGGGGCTATCCGGGAATAGCAATGCCGTCCGGTGAACCTTCGGGGGGCTATTTCAAATTCTGGCTTGTTAAAGATGTCAGTCATTTAACGGTAGCAACAAATAATTGCGGTCAGTGGGACATGGGTCATGCAGGAATGTTAGAGCCTTTTGAGGCTGCTATGCAGTATCCTTTCCCGGCTGTGGTTGCTGGCACTTGTACGGGGCTTACAAAAGTTATGACTATTACAGCAAAAAATGGCGGTATAGTCACAACAACAGGCAACAAAATTGATTGCTCATATGATAACTGGTCTATGTCCCGGAGTTTGCCTTGCAATCCTTGCGAGAATGGCACTTCTCAGGTGGTGTTGTGTTTGCCTGATGGGACATGGGAACGCTTTAGTAATTGGTCGCAGGCTGTGAAGCTAAGGAGTTACGCATATTCGTCTTATGAAACAAAATACTTTGCTAGTGTTGAGCGTCCAGCCAGGGCCGATAATACGGCTGATGGCTTTTTGGTAAAGCCAACCAATCTTGATTTGGACGATGTAGCGACTGGTTTGGAGAGTGTAAACGGCAATATCATAACAATCGAACCGCTTCAATTACTGCAAAATGATTCCGCTAATTTAAGAGTTGATTTATTCGGCGCTTTGTGGGGCATGTATTGGCCGGGTACTAATTCTCTGCCTTATGGGGAAGTCACCATAAACAGCAAGCAATATCTATTATTGCCGAATTGCTGGGAGGATCGGCTTTGGTATATAGTGCCTTATACAAGCACCTATACTTCGCAATTAACTTTTAAAACGTCGTATGACGAGATAATTGACTATGGTAAACAGTTTAAAATGCTAATAGAATTGGGGGGGTAAGCATGGCCTATACAAAAACGTCAATAACAACACCAAACCAGTTGCTAGTCGCGCTTAGTACCTTTGCTACTAGTTCCGGTTGGACGGTACTTTATGAGGGTGACGATACTCCCATTGATGGAACTACCGGAACGGACGGCAAAAGGCTGGTAATACAGAGTCCTAGCGGCAATACAATTGCTCACTTTCGGGCAGCGACAGGTAATAATATATTCCAAACGCATAACACAACCGGCTATAAGTATGGAATAGGGTTGACTTGCTCAACAGCTTATACAGAAGCGCCTACAAGCGGGCTATGGTATGACCAGACAGGGGCTTGCCAAATGACAACAGGGGAAGTCATTGGCTGCGGTATACCAATTAACTTTAATACGGCTCAGAATGTGTATTTTAACCATATGTCTGACCCGGCTGAGATCATTACAATTTCAGTTGAGCTATTTACTGGCGTATTCCAGCATATAGCCGTAGGTGAGGTTTACAAAATCGGTTCTTGGACAGGCGGCACTATTTTTAGTGCAAGCAGAAACAGCGCAAACATGTTTCCGGCTACTATGACGGCTGCGTCGATCGAGGCAACAAGTGATTATGTTTTTGCGGTAAATGCTAGGGCCAACACATTTTTGCGGGCTAATATCGATGCAGCACCAAGCCGATCCCCAGAAGTGTTGTGGGGAAGTGCTGGCCCTGCTACAGCAACAGCAGATGCAGGCTACACGGGCAAACGTATTGCGCTGCCGGTATTCGGTGATGATGTAATTTCTGCCTCTTGGTATCCTAAAATTCCGCATTACCGCTATATACAATCACAAACTGCCGATGATACCGGGAGAAACGTAAATACTCTAAACTGCATATCGGTAAACTTGCCGTTGGCGGTTTATGCTTTGCGTGATCCTGATGCATTAAGCAATTTTAGTCAATGCGGCTATGTGCCGGGAATTTATTTTATCTCGACCAGGAACGTAGCACCGGCAAGCACGTATGATATTAATTATCCAAGTTCCGGCAACTTGTACCAGGCATTTCCGCAGACAAGCAGGGGTGGTACTCCTGGTTATGATGGTATTGCAATCAAGCAATAGGGGGGCGCTTGAATGGCTGACACGGCACAATGCTATATGAGCTTTGAGGCATTGGGAAAATGCAGCGCCAATATCGTTGGCCGAAGTACCGCTGTAAGCCCTTTGCGTATGCAGTTATTAGCCAATTCTTTTAAGCAAATGACTTACTTGCTTACTTGGGACGTATTGGCTACGATAAATAAAACTTGGGGCGAATGTGATACCATTTCCTACACCGATGTTAATAGTACCTATGTCTGGAACCCAACAACCGGAGTATTCACTATCACAAATTCAGCCGGTACAGTCACAACCCTAACAAATAAATATACCATTGAAGCTTTGGAAGTGTCTTGTGACGTAATTAGCCAGTTATATGTTGTACTAAATATTCTTGATGCTACTAGTACGAACGTATTTCTCATAGCTAGCCAAGAAACTTCTGTTTTGACTCCCACGTTTGAGTCGATTACTTGGGGAACATCAGAATACTTAGCGGAAGGTACGCAACATGCCGTATTTAGCCGAATTTCTGAATTTGATAACAAGGATAGTAGCTTTATTCTGAATGTGATTGGCGAAATTCAAGACTGTAATCCACTGCTTTTAGAAGCTGGCGGGCGTTGGGCGGCAACTAATAATTATCCGCTTGATTTACTCAGCCAGGACACAAGCTTGCTTGCTGATCGGTCAGAGCAATCCAGAACCGGGGCAGTAAATGAAATGGATAATTTTCTGATGATTGCTGCTTTTGCTGCAAACTTGTTGAGTGGCGATTCCGCTATTACTTATGAGCCAACCATGCTGAAGGAATGGCTTTATAGCTTGCCGTCAAGCAGCCGGACGGAACAATCAAGATCCGGGTTTTATAAAAACATGGATTACTTAATGATTGCCTTGTTTGCTCAAAATTTATTAAGTAGCGATTCGAATATTTGCTATGAGCCGTGGATGCTGTACGGAATTTTCCAATGGTACTTTGTAAGTTCTGGTATTGTAGCTAATACCAGACGAATATTCGACTTATCGCCAAGGTGGGGTTAATATGGCAACAGAAATTTCAGAAACCCTTGAATTCAAAACGCAAATCCATAAGGCTTGGGATGCTACCGAGCAGCGCATGGCGCTCAGAACATACCCGCGTCGATCCGTATCCTATGATTACTACGGCATGAAAGCAGCACAAAGCCAATATCTGCGGGCTTTATCCTATGCCAAGCAAAACGAAAAGATTGAGATCCCACTCTGGCACGCTGCTTGTCGGTTATCAGAAAGCGCCTATACAAGTTATTCGCATGTGGATATAGATACCGTTAATATCTGGCATTTTCGGGGCTGTAGCGGTATTATTTTTTGGCATAATGACGAATTAGGCGGCGAACGGTACTTTCTAAAGGCGCTAAATGCTGACGGCTCGTTGAAGCTTACGGAACTGCTGGAAAGCGATTATCCTGCAGCAACTACTTTAGTTTGTCCCACAGTTTACGGGTATTTAAAGCCGGAAGATAAATATTCGATGTATAATGCTTCTTTATCAACAATGCAGCTAAATGTTGATTTGTTGGATGATTATAGCCTAACCTCAATACCGACAGCCTTTAATGAGTATAACTTTGAGGAGTGGGAGTCTAAAACACCCTTTCAGGACGCGATACCGTCCTCCTACCTAGACGTAAATATATTTCCTTTGGCTCCATCCTGGACAGGCGACATAGCGGCTAATTTCACGCGAAATGCTAACAAGTTGGATAATGAAACCGGCCTCCCCAAATATGATCTAAAAAGCGTCTATTCTTCTGAGAACAAAGAAATCGAATATGTGCTTAGCAGCCGTTCGGAAATTAATAACTTCCAGCGGTTTTTTACTCGCTGCAAAGGCCGGCTGAAATCTTTTTACGCTCCTACCTGGCTAAACGACATGACACTAGTAGAAACGGCTTCAAGCGGGCAGCTATATTTACTGGTGGAGTGGCCTTTGTATTGGAAATACTATGCCAGCCTGTCACGGCGGAAATTGATTGTTGTCTTTTTGCGATCTGGCTCAGTGAAAATTTTTCCGTTATCTGGATATTCGACAAACAGTACCGGCGAGTATGGCAAGGTATATTTGGAAACGGCGCTAACTTCGCCGCTGAGAAAGGCGGACGTAGCAATGATTTCTTTTCTTTGCCGGTACCGCTTTGATAGTGACACACTCACAACTGACTACGACACAACCGGCATTGCCACAGTATCAACTTCATTTGCGGAGGTAAACGCCTGATGGCTGACAGCAATATTTCCACTTACGAAAATAGCACTCAGGACGGACAGCCGCTTGAGTGCTATAAATTTGAATATGCAGATAGCACATATCAATATACTTCAAATCGCTTTGATGTGGCGCTAACAGTCGATAATGACGGCGAAACTGGCACAGAAACCTATACGGCTACCCATATTAAACGCAATAATGTTAAGCCGTCCAGCCAGGGCGAATCTTCTTCTGTGATAGTTACGGTTGATAAAGACAATGCGGTGGCAGCACTGTTCAAAAGTTCGCCGCCGGATAGTCCTGTGACACTAAATATTTTTCGACTCCATGAGCAGGATCACGCCGCTTATGACACTGTTTTTGTCGGAGAGATAACCCAGGCCGCATTTAAAGACTCTGAATGTGAATTGACTGTTGTAATGGAAAACTGGTTAAAGAGGAAACTGCCGAATTTTACCCGGCAGTTTTTTTGTTGCAATGTTATTTTTGATACTTCCTGCCGGTTGGTTAAAGCCAATTATGCTAAAGAAATCTACATTGACGGCATTAGCAGGTTGACGATCACAGCCGATTTATCTGGTTATGCTGATGATTATTTTGCTGGCGGGCTGCTCTATTATAACGGCAATGTAAGGATGCTTAGTGACAGCACATCGACAACTTTAACCCTGCGCTATCCGTTTCCAACTACTCCTATGGGCAATGTGACTATATATCCTGGTTGTGACCACTTATTTAAAACCTGTGCAAACAGGTACGGAAATACCTTGAATTTTACCGGATGCCCTTATGTACCGCCTGAATTTAGCAATGACGATAAAGTGGGTAGCGGGGTATATTGGGTAGATTCTTCAATTGTGCAGCGGGACACAGACGGCTATGTCGGCACAATTTCGCTTTAAGGGGGCAACAATATGGCATTAAATAAATGGGTAGGCTGGGGGTTAACAACCCTTTTATCTTATTTTTTAAATCAAAGCGATAGCGACACTGACGCTGATCCGTCCGAATTAAGCGCCGAAGCTGCCGAACTTGGAACACCCGTACCGGTAGTAATGGGCAGGCAAATAGTAAAAAGTCCCTTAACTATTTATTATGGAGATTTTAGCTCTAAAGCCTACACAGAAAGTTATTCTGCTTGGGCTGAATTTGATGGTTGGGCGTTAGTATTAAGCTTAATTGCGGCTTATATAAGTACGCCTGTTACTGGACACCTTGTTACTACTACTACAACTACCACTGGTGGAAACTCAGCAGGTATAGTAAAAGGAACTGGCACAACAACTGGTACTGTTAAAGATGATACAACCGGCAGCTTACTCAATTCTTTGTTTATGTGGCTGCTATCCACACTGATAAATGGGCGCTTGCTTAAAACCACCATCCAGAAGGGTTTTAAGTATTACCTGGGCTATCAGATGCTAGTTTGCTGTTCTGGTGAGAATATGCGTTTACGGGGCTTGTATATCGGCTATGATAAAAATAGTGATGATGATAATAATGGCCCTGTGTGGACAGGTGACGAGTCGCGGGAAAACCATCTTACCGCGCCTTATGTTATTAGTGTCGATAATGAGGATTTGTTCGGCGGCGCTGATGAAAACGGTGGCTTCGTCGGGGATATTCGGGTATATTTAGGAGGCGCTTCACAACCGGCAGACTCCTGGATGATTGAGCAAATGAGTGCTGATTCTGTAGCTGAAAGCCTCAGAGGATTAACACCGGCATACCGGCCTTTTGTGAGCATAGTTGTGCCTACGGCCTATGTCGGTAAGCAAGCCCAAATACCGAATATGTATGTTGATGTGCAATTTATTCCTAACCGACTGGGGCTTGGCGGTATTGGCGATAATGACGCTAACCCGATGGAAGCAATTTACGAAATGGTAGTAAATGATGAATGGGGATTGGGCCGTGATCCTGCGCTGCTTAATGTTGATTCGATGATTACCTGCGGCAAAACACTGGCTACCGAGGGGCTTGGTGTAAGCATTAAGCTAACGAGCCGGACAGAAGTTAAAAGCATTATTGATAATATCTGCGACCATGTTGATATGGTGCGCTATATTGAGCCTACAACTGGCAAGCTTACATTTCAACTTATTCGGGATGATTACGACATTGACACGCTGCCGGTGCTTGACAAATCTATTGTTAGCGAAATTGAATATACTCGAGTAGTTTGGTCTAGCTCAAATGGGGAGATTGTCGCTAAGTATTCGGATAGTTCGTCTTTGTACGAAACAAGCACCGTGTCAGACAACGATCCTGCTATTATCGAGGCCAACAATGGTGATCGCAACTCTGACGATGTGGACTATACCTATTTCACGACTTCGGCAAATGCGGCTTGGGCTGCTAATCGGGAATTGAGGGAAAAGGGCTATCCGCTTGCCGCTGTGAAGTTAGTCTGCAATCGTAAAGCTTCCGCGTATCGCCCTGGTGATGTGTTTAAATTGACCTGGGAACCTTACGGAATAAGCAATATGGTTATGCGGGTTACAAGTGTAGACCTGGGCGACTTTGTTACCGGCGAAATCACGATTGAGGCTATGGAGGACGTTTTTGGAGTAGGGCAAACATCGTATACTGCCAGTGATACAACGTCCTGGACAACGACAAAAACCTACCCGACAGGCGTACAGCTATTCCGGTATTTTGAAATGCCGTGGGAGATATTGCAGACAAAGGATAGCTATGTTTATGCGACTGCTGTATTGCCAGACAATGATACTGTTAAATGGAATACCTGGCGGTATCGTGATTTGACCTGGACAAAGACAAACAGTATGACGAAATGGACTCCTGCCGGGCAGCTTGTCGGATCGGTTGCTGAGGATGGCGAGGCAGAAGATACTACCGGCTTTGAAGTGATCGACATAAATGGTGATGTATTGGAACTGGCAGAAAGGAAAACAGAATCCGGCATAGCATTAGCCCGTAATGGTTCCCGGCTATTGATGATTAATAATGAACTTATGGCCTGGGGAACATTGACACAGCTTGCAAACGGTAATTTCAAAGTATCAAACATAATAAGGTCAACATATGACACTGTTTCCGCTGCTCATGCAGCCGGTGATACAGTGTATTTTCTTGATTGGGGTTATTATTCTAATGTCACTACTGGTGGGGCCGTATGTGCGAAAGGTAAGACCACAACCGAAAAGTACAATATCACAACGGCTTCTGCTGATAGCGAAGAAGATTTTAGCGACACGAAAGTAACTTCGCTAACAACGGTAAGGCGGGCAGAACGCCCCACGCCTCCCGGTAGGATCAGAATGACAAGCCACTTAAACAATGATATATCCCGGCTTACTAAAGCGGCAGGTAATCTTACTTTAGTCTGGGCTAACCGAAACAAAAGCACTTCTAACGGTTGCGTATCGCAAGAGGACACCGTTGATTATTACAGCGGGGAAAGCATAGCAGCGCCGGTGGGCTTACAAACCATTGTCAGGGCTTACCTAGGCAGCACAATGATCCATGAGGAAACTTTGTCGCAAACAGTAGATGAAGATAACCCGTTAAATCCTACCACGCCAACAGATTTTACTTATACCTGGGCGCAGCGATGCTTGGATAGTACCGACTTCAGCCAGGACACTATTTTGACACTGACGGCAAAACTAAACGATTTGGAGTCCTACCAATACC
>Ga0316602_10000625_pt1 | contig 15445 bp, 14 predicted proteins | sample OWC_soil_day10_C_FD_203103 | JGI IMG/M metagenome (GOLD analysis project Ga0316602, IMG submission 203103) | Wetland soil microbial communities from Old Woman Creek delta, Ohio, United States - OWC_soil_day10_CT | ecosystem: Environmental > Terrestrial > Soil > Wetlands | place: USA: Ohio... | reverse complement strand
ATTGGCACAATTGGTCTTATCAAAGCCATAAACACCTTTGATCCCGGCAAAAAGACCAGGCTGGCTACTTACGCTGCCCGCTGCATTGAAAATGAGATACTAATGCATTTTAGAAGTACTCGGCGTACTAGGGCTGAAGTTAGTTTGTATGACCCTATCGGTGTTGATAAAGAGGGAAACGAGATAACACTAACCTGTTAGCTGTATTTGCGTTGAATATAAAAATATATCTGGTTTCGTGTCGGCATGTGTTCGGTGGGGGCAATAACCTCCACCGAACACATGCCTTACTTATATTTTGGGAGCCTTGGAAACAGATCAAGATAAAAATCTGGACCATGTTGATGCTGTTCTTTTCGGTAGACGGCATATTCAAGAATTGATTTCAGCATGTGGTTTTTTAAAGCCGGATCAGTTGTTTTATGGTATGACGATAAAAGGTTGCCAATTTTGGGTATTATTTCTTGTTCAATATTTTTAGTTGTTTTCTCAATGCTGATTGACTGTGCGGTTTCAATAATTGCTTTTTCAACAGCAGCAATACGTTCAGTCATTTTGGCAGAGCGCTCCAAATATGTAGCAGCGTCATAGATGCCTTTTTCTAATAGGTCGTGCAAGCGGCCTTTTTGTTGTTCGGCATCTTTTTTGGCTTGTTGTAAGTTTTTCAAAGTTTTGGCTTTAATGGTTATGAGGTTTAGGGTCTGTTCGGGTTTGGAGTGAGCAGTTAATATATTCTGGTATTGGTCTAGCCAAATTTTTAAGCCGTCTAAAAGCGCGGTTTCGACATAGTCAAACCGGCTGCTTTTATTAGTGCATTTAGGGTTATAACATATTATGTGCGGATATTTTTGATGGGTATAGGTCCTGTAAACCATAGAGCAGCCGCATATATCACAACGAATTAATCCGGCTAGCGGATTGGTGATGCCATTAACTAATTGATATGGTACATGATATTTACCTTTTAGTATTTCCTGAGCCTTGCAAAAAGTTGCTTGCGTTATTAGCGGTTCATGTTTGCCTTTAACGTCAATCCATTCTTCGCGGGAGCGGGTTCGGACAGTTTCCTTTTTGCCAGGGGCAGTAGACTTTTTGGCTTCCTTTTTGCGCCACTGTATTCTGCCGGTATAAACTTCATTTTTCAATATAGACAATACTGTTGATGATTCCCAGGCTCTGCCTGTGTAGGTAGTTTTTTTCATGCGGTTTAGCTCGGCCGCTATTTTACTGCTTCCCATGCGTAGCTGCGGGTCGTCATTAGTGTAAAGGGCAAATATCAATTTTACAATATCGGCCTGTTCGGGGTGGGGAATAAGTACGCGGCTGGTAGGAGTTTTTTCAATTAGGTAGCCGTAGGGTGGTCTGGTGCCGATATAGTTGCCTTCTTCAACTGAGCGGCGCCGGCCGCCCTGAAGACGGCGGGTAATAATTTTCAATTCTTTCCGCGCCATGAACGCTTCAAATTCGGTATATTCTTCGTCAAATTCGTTACTAAGATCATAAATTTTGCGTGGGGTTACAATCAAAGTATGAGCGTTTTTAAATGTTTCTAATATTAAACCTTGGTCCTGCATTCCGCCGCGACCAAGCCGGTCGACATCCATGCACCAAACAGACTTCCAGTGTCCTTCGGCGACTTCTTTGAGCATTGTCAGCATTTGGGGACGGTGAATAAGGCTTTCGCCGGAGATAATTTCTTCGAAAACCTTAGTTACAGTAATATCGTATTCTTTTGCCAATTTTAATAAAGCTTTGCGATGTTTGGCCAGGGTTTCTCCTTCGCCGCGGGCTTCGGCTTCTTGGTCTTCGCGGGATTTGCGGAGGTAGAAACAGGCTGGTTCGAGGGGGGGGGATTGTTTGTTCATATTGTATCACCGTTAATATTTTTTGGTGATGCGCAGGACTGTGGAAGGGGCGCTGCAGGTCATTTTAATAGTATCAAAATATTAAATATGTACTTTTGGTATAGTATCCGTTCATCAGCGGCATAAGCTCTTCAGCAAGCTTTTTCTTTAACGCATCGCTGTCATGGGTATTTTTTTCCAACGGGTCCGTTTTTGAGGATTTCTTATTTTCACCGTTATAAACTATAACTTGCTTTTCGATTTGTAACTTAAGTAATTGGTCTAAGGTGTCAATAGTTTTTACCATACAATTAGCAGCATCTTTTGATTTTTGATTTCGTAGTGATGGTATTGTAGTCATAATGAGTTTTTTTATGTTGATTAGGCTGGTTTGTAAGTCGTAGTAACATTTTACATCGTCCGTCGGTTTTATAGTACGTTTTTCGATAATCTGTTTTTCTGGTTGAGGCTGGTTGGTTTTAGCTTGTTTTGAGTTCTCATCATATGAATTAAAAGTAGCGTAGATTTGATTGATCTGAACTGAGTAAGTCTGTAGTTGCTTTATTTCTTTGTTTGGAACATAAATGAAGTGCCAATAGCAAATTATTACTGTTACAAAAACTACAAAAAAACTTACTGTTTTTATAAACCAATTGTCATTATTATTGGGGATTCGGGAAAAATCTCTCACAATACTCCTCCTCAAAAGCCTGCATACTTTGTATTATCATACCAACCTTATTTCTTCTGTGGGGTACTAAAGGATAATCAGAAAGACGATTATGTGAATATATGTAAAGAATTATATATTATAGCGCTTGTATATGACACAAAGACACAGCCTGGTTAAGTTTTGCTGTGCCTTTGTGTCATATATTTTTTAACAAAAGTGGAGCGGCATGAAAGAGTGGCAGCAATGGCTCATTATCAAAGAGCGCTGATATACTACTGCCATCGAATTTGAATTATACTACAAAAGCCCTTGGAGGGGATTGAAAAATTATTATGAATTAACTGAAATTTTATACTTTAAATTAAGGCGCTTTAAATATACCGGGTAACATTTCCCGGAAATATGGTTGTCTGCGGCGTCTTTTCGCATAAACATATTGCGGGGGGGATGATATGAAACGGGAATATGCCGCAACATATCATTTTGGGGAAATGACGGTGAACATTATTGCGCCGCCAACGATGACGGACGAAAGAAAACAGCAGATCTTAAAAGAGTGGTGCAATGCATTTTGGGCTATTTGGGATTCATTATCAATCGAAGAAAAACTTAATTTTAACGCTGAAGCAGAATGGGAAAAGGCGGCGGAACAAGCTAATAATGGCGGGTGATTCCGCCGTATGAAAGTATTGGACAAGCCAGAGGGGTTAATTATTTTGGCAACGGGTTTAACCATAAAGTTAATAAAATGGTTAATTAAACAAATATTCAAAAACCATTCACATATTTGTCATACTTTAGTCACATTTCTAATTTATAATTCAATTAGGAAAACAAAAGGAGGAACAGTAAAAAATAGTAACCCACTTATGTTACCGTAGTGCAGCAATCTATGTTTAAGTACCAGCTGGATTGAAAAAATACATAGCGACTCGAATAAAAAATATTAGTAAAGAGGTAATGCTGTATGAAAAAGAATGTACAAAAAGTAATAGTTTACTCGTTATTGATTGGCAGCGTTCAGTTTGGGGTAAGTACAGCTGTGTTAGAGGCATCGCCGAGATGTGATAAACAGGAGTATCACCAAGATCGGAATTACCGGGTAAAGCAAGACAGTGCGCGGAATCACCGGATACAGCTAGAGAATGCCAAGAGGCTGAGAATGCAGCAGGAAATTGAGCGGAATCATCGGATACAAGAGGAAAATGCCCGATATGAGCGTGAGCTTCGCCAGCGCGATTATGAAAATTACCGTGAGTGGCAGGAGCGGCGGGAGAGAGAGAAAGAACGTCATGATAATACGATGAATGAGCTTAAGGCTGGTTTGATCGGGCTTATAATTGGCTCAATGATTAACTAAAATATAAAAGTTTTATATTTGCAAGGCGCGCTCCAAGAAAAAAACGACCATCCTCTGACGAGGGTGGTCGTTTTTATGATACAAGGATGATATTTTCTATGTAAAGCAAAGTGGTAAGATTGTAATAGATAGTTAAAATTTACCATTTTAAAAGGAGAATATGAAAAATGATTACAAAAGAACGGAAAACATTAACAGTCCCTGCCAACACCACAGTTACAATCAACACCACCACCACGCTCTCTGAACTGATTATTAACTCGGGCGGCAATCTCGTGGCTCCATCTGGTTATAGCCTGACCCTGACGGTCAATGGGGTTGAAACAGGGCAGAAACTGGAGACGACGCTAGGGGTTGAAACTGTGTTCGTCCCCGGTGTATACCGCGGCGACATCGTACTCACGGTGACGAACCCCAACTCGCAGACGTCCAGTCTGACTTTCCCGTTTCGCGAGGCTCTCTATCTTGATGCGAGCGGCATTGAAGAAGATCTGTCGGTTCTTCCGGCCATCGTCGGCCAAAAGCCGACTGTCTCTTCTCTTCAAAACTTCTCAATCACCTCGACCGGCATGGACTTCAACGGCATCTTCGCCGCCGGGGGAAGCTACACGATCAATAATGTCAAGATCGGGATGTTTGGCGATGGACGCAGTGATTTTGCAGGTTATGGCGCTGCCGTTATGGCCACCGGGACCGACACTACACTGGTTCTGAACGGCGTCGATATCGTCACCCATGGCGTGGTTCGCACCGGGGTGATTGCCACCAACGGAAGCAATGTAATTGTCAAGAATTCCAGCATCTATACTATGGATGGCACGCTGCCTTCCGATTACGTGCAAACCATCGCTCCGTCCTCGATGAGGTCGGTGCCCTGGATGCTGGGCATAAACGGTTCTGACAACGTTCGCGCCACCAATCTGCTCGGCACCAACACCAAAGCCGCCTATATTAATTCCTCCATCGCTTCTGAGGGCTGGGGAGTTCTCTCCTCCGATGACGGCTCCAACTGCACGCTTATCGCGATCAACAGCACGATTTCCATCACCCCCGGCAATGAGGGATACGGCACCTATGCTATCGGCAATCCCTACGAGTATTTCTATGGCGATGTATTCAACGTGGGGAGCTACGCGACCATTAACAACGGCGGCTATCTCTACTACGACGACAGTTCAGCCGAGAACGTTGCGGCGCTTAACACCAGCGTGAGCCTTGGCCTCACCGACCAAGAGCTTGCAGCCATTCCCCAGTGCTCGACGATTATCAACTCCGACCGCTTCGGTGTGATGTGGCACAGTTCCGGCGGCACGGTGCATGTGGCCGGCGGAACCCAGTTCAACACTAATGAAACCGCCTTTCTTGCCAAGACCTCTGAGGCTATCACCATCACCATCGACGGTTCGAAGGGCGCCAAGATCAACCCCAATAACGGGATTATCTTGCAAGTGATGGATGACGACGATCCGGGAGCGGCGGCCACCGATATGTCCAACACCGCCACGTATATGGATCCCTATTTTGGGACTACCAATACGCCTACGGCAGATACGTCATTTGATCTTACCTCAACTACCGACGCTGCGGCCCTAAACCTTAGCAATATCACTTTGACGGGAGACTGCTATAACTCGACAGGCTGGACTAGTTCCAGCACTACCAAGCAGAATATGGTGGTTACCCTTGATAACGCCAATATTACTGGCGTTATCTCGTCAACTGAAGCTCATCACCGCGTTGCCACAATCAGTGCTTCGGAATACAAGGAACTGGGTGAGGTTACCAACACTCCGCGCGCGGCGATCAATAACGGCACCATCGTTGTTTTGAACTCCGGTTCTAAGTGGACGGTGACCAGCACCTCTTATCTCACCTCACTAACGGTTAACCCGAGCGCAACGATCACCGCTCCCAAGGGGCAAAGCGTATCCATGACGGTCGACGGCACTGTCACGTTGGTCGTTCCCGGTAAGACATATACTGGAGCGATCGTACTGACGGTCAGCTAGGGGTAGAACCGGCATCCGTGTTACCGAGTGCAAAGTAGTGGATACAGATTATGTATCCACTACTTTATGGGTATCGCCAACAAGCAAAGCTGTCCTACAATAGTTTTTCTTGACAAATTAACAACTCCCTTATAAGATTAATTAACTGTAAAAAAAAGGGAGTGATTGAGATGAAAATTGCTCTTGTCGGACTAGGGAGAACAGGGAAGATTGTAGCGGAATATCTTCTAGAAATGGGCGTACTGACTATGGTGTTATGCAAACAAAACAGTTTTAATGTTAATGCGGATTTGGGCGAAATTTTGGGTGGCAGGAATAATGGAATAGTTGTTGAGCCGATTGACCATCTTGAAAAAAGATTTTTTTGTAAGCAACCTGATGTGCTGATCGATTTTTCGAGTAGCAGCTTTTTAAGGGATAATATTATGGTTTTAGCCCAGTGCGGGGTCAATGTAGTTACTGCAGTTACTGATTATGAGCCGGTGGAAATTGAAAAGATAAAATCAATAGCGGAGCAAGGTAATATCGGGGTTATAATGGCTCCGAATATTACGTATGGAGTTAATGTATTGATGTTAATGGCGGAAATTGCCGCAGAATTAATGAACGAATATGACTTCGAGATAGTTGAAGAACATCATAAACACAAGAAAGATAAGCCTTCTGGGACCGCAAGAAAAATTGCCGATAAAATAAGCAATAATTTGCTGGTATATCGAGACATCGATGCCCATGCGGTTAGGGCCGGAGGTATAGTCGGCAAGCATAAGGTATTGATATGCAATGAGTTTGAAAAAGTCGAGATTTCCCATGAATCGTTTTCCAGAGTGGCTTTTGCGCAAGGGGCTTATAAAGCTGCTCAATTTATATGTGGCAGGCAAGGATTTTATGAGATGAGTGATATTTTTGAGGAAGAGCGGAAACAAAGACAGCGAAAGGCGGCAACTTATAAAACGGAAATTGGGGAGCTGGATTTAGCCTAGTAGTTACTTGGAGAATGATACAAAGGTGACACTTTTGCTGACGCCAAAGGTGTTATACTTTAAGTAAAGTCACAAAGCTGATATTTTTGAGGGGACTAAATGGATGCGGCAGAAAATGATATTTTGCACAGGTTGAACTAACAGGAATTGTTCTGGAGAGCCGTAGTCGGTGAGGCCAGGGCGAGGACTGAGCTGCGGCAGGGGATGAAGGTTGACAGGGTAGGAAGTAACGGGAATCGTCTTGGTGGGCTGCAAGCGGTTGGCTGGGGCGAGGAACGGCGTGCGGCAGTAGATGCGGGATTAAATGGATTGGGGTTTAAGGGAAGCGTCCCGGTGAGCTGCGGTGCGGCGGGTCTGGGACGGGGACCAAATGAGATGCGGCAGGGAAAGATTTTTGCACAGGGTGGAGTAACAGGAATTGTTCAGGTTAGCTGCAAGGCGGTGGCCGGGATGAGGACTGAGATGTGGCAGGTAATGAAGGTTGACAGGGTAGGAAGTAACGGAAATTGCCTTGGTGGGCTGTGAGCGGTTGGCTGGGGCGAGGAACGGCATACGGCAGAAGACGCGGTAAAGACAGCTTTGGACTAACGGGAACTTTCCTGGTGAGCTGCGGTGCGGCTGGGCTGGGATGAGAAACGAATGGTTTGGGATGGTGACCAGATGGTAACCGGATAGTAACTGGGTAGTAACCGGATAGTGACTGGATGGTGACCGGATGGTGGAGCAGGGGGGATCTAGTGGGTTTGTGGATGGATGGAAAGTGGTTTGGTGGATTTAAACAGATAACATCTAAGTCTGAATGAGATAACATTAATTGATGTTCTGGGGACAGCGCCGGATGTAGTGGCCGAGGCGGTGGAAAATCAGTGTGAGCAGGAACGGCTTAGTCAGCAAATATGCCGCTTGAGCAACCGGGAAAAATGGGTGCTGGAGATGCGGTTCGGGATGCCGGACGGAGGAAAGAAAACCCAGCGGGATATTGCTAAAATGCTGGGTATATCCAGGTCGTATGTCAGCAGGATTGAAAAACAGGAAACCTAATCCACAAACAGTTTCACAGTTTAATATAGAATGTGATTTGGCCGGTGGTATCTTTTAAGGCGAAAATTGTAATTCCGAGACTTAGCAGGGCTTTCCTTTTTTCGGCAAAGGTATCCGCTGTGATTGAGTTTTGGGCTGAAGCTGATATAGCGACAGACGGTTTGGGCGGTTCAAGGATGCTGGTTATGGCCGCTAGTTCTTTCACGATTTTTTTTAGCTCGGTGTCAGCGGCTGCAAGGTCCAGGACTCCGTCAGTCAGCCACTTGAGGATGGCAGTTTGCTTTTGTTTCAGAGCGGCATAGTGTTTTTGGTAAACTGCCTGGGTGTTTAATTTAGGGTGCTGGCTAGGCCGAAACTTTATTTTTTGCGCTTTAACTGAAGCAAGAATGAACTCCCATACCGCGGTATCAAGTTCCTGACTGGGGATGTGACGATTGAGGCACTGGCGGCCTTCGGACTTAGAGGTGCAGACATAATAAAAAAAGTCTTTGCCTTTGCTGGTGCTTTTAGTTCCGATCATGGAATAGCCGCAGTCGGCGCATTTTATAATGTTTCGCAGCAGGTAGTCATGTTTGGTATTGCGGCGGGAATACTTTGTGTTGTCCTTTATTATTTGTTGGACTTTGGTAAACGTTTCGGGTTCGACGATGGCTGGAACGCTAATTGGAATCCACTCGGTTTTATCCCGCCAGGTTTCGGTGACTTTTCGTTGACCGATAGTTTTGTAGTGCTTTTTAAAGGCCCATTTTGTTCCGGCGTACATTTCGTTTGTCAGCATTTTATATAATACCGGGCCGCTGAATCTTTTACCTGAACGATTGCTAATGTCCAGCGCTTTTAGTTCATAGGCCAGACTTCGGACACCATATTTGTTTGTTAACATTAGGTGAAACATTAACCGGACAATTCTCGCCTCAGCTTCGATTATGGTGTAGTTGCAGTTTGAGTAGTCGTAATTGTAGCCGAAGGGTTTGTCGTTGAAGGTCAGTTTGCCTTGCAGGGCTTTGCGTTTTTTGCCGCTGACGGTTCGCTGACGGATTTTTTCCTTTTCGAATTCAGCCACCGCGCCGCGGATGGAATAGAAGAGCTTGCCTTCCGGTGACTGTTCAAACGAGACTGAAACAAATTTCAGCTTTGCCCCGGTTGCTTCGATTTCTTCGGTGATAAGTAATTGATGGGCGAGGTTGCGGGCTAATCTGTCGGGATCATAGCAAATGATGGCGTCATAGCTTGTTGTTTTAATGGTTTCGCGCAGTTTGTCCATTGCGGGCCGGTTAATGAATTCGCCGGAATAGCCCTCGTCTTTGTATTCGTCGATATAGGTAGCCCCCATAGCTTTGGCTGCTGACCGGCAAGCGTCTAATTGGGCCGGGAGGGAATAGCCTCGTTCGGCTTGTTCGGTTGTTGACACTCTGGCATAAATTGCTGCCGTTGGCATTTTTCGCAGCTCCCTAAATTTTTTGCGGCAGACATTTGTCTTGCCGTACCTGGTTAGTCAAACAATAGAGTGTATTTAAGATTGCCCTTTAAATATTCCATATTATTTCGTAACCAGGCCGTAATGCTTTACTCCTTTTTTCTCTTGCCAGGGCATAGGTTCATTACAGGGAGCTGAAGGCTTTGGGCGGAGTATTTTGCGGGAGGGGTAATTGGTGCGGGGAAAGGTGACGTGTGGGGGATGGCTTCCGGAGGGATATGACAATGCTGAGTGTGTTAAGGCTATAAAGCGCGGGGATGCTCTAAGCCAGCCGAGTCTTGTTTGGCTTAAATATATCAATAAAATGCTTAACGAGGTTTTTTATGCGGAGTTGGAAGAGAACTAAAGCGCGGCCAGGACGGAAGCTTACAGGCTGTTAACGAGATATAAAAAATAGGTGGCATATGCCACCTATTGATCAGATTTGTCTTTGTCATAGCTTGCGCTTTTGGCTGCTTGGCTAGTACCGGTTTGGGCTCCTTTTTGATTCTTGGATTTTTGCCGAGCCTGGAATTGATCGATATTTTTACCACCCATTTATATCACCTCCCTAGTTAGCTTTCCCGAAGGTTTTGGATTAAATGCAAAATCGAGGTTGTTCAACATGGGGGCTGAAAACAAGAAATAATTATGGTATAGTATAAAAAAAGAAGTCAGGAGATTGCCAGTGTGAAAAAAATCGTGGCCTTTCTTACTCATAATTATGAGATTACGCAAAAAGCAAGCGAGGTTTTACGGTATATCGGTCCAGGAATTTTAGTGACTGTCGGATTTATTGATCCCGGTAATTGGGCTGCCAATATGGCTGCTGGAGCTGATTATGGTTATCAACTTCTGTGGATGGTAACCTTGTCAACGTTTATGCTTATTGCGCTGCAGCATAATGCCGCCCATTTAGGGATTGTAACCGGTCTATGTCTGGCGGAGGCGGCAACAGCATATTTACGACCATGGATTTCACGGGCCGTTCTTATTACAGCGATGGCGGCAGCTGTGGCTACAGCTATGGCAGAGATTCTCGGCGGGGCTATTGCCCTTAATATCTTGTTTCATGTTCCGGTGAAAGTTGCGGCCGTTATGACGGCTGTTTTTTGTGGGTGGCTGTTATGGTCTAATTCTTATAAAAAACTGGAACGGTTGATAATTGGTTTTGTATCGCTTATCGGTTTATCCTTTTTATTTGAACTCAGTATCGTTCAGATAGATTGGCAGCAAGCTGCCGTTGGATGGGTAACGCCTGTAATTCCGGGCGGTGCTATGACTGTTGTTATGAGTGTTCTTGGTGCAGTCGTTATGCCACATAATCTATTTTTGCATTCCGAGATTATTCAGAGCCGCCAATGGAATTTAGAAGATGAAGTGGTAATTAAAAAGCAATTGAAGTATGAATTTCTTGATACTTTTTTTTCGATGGGGATAGGCTGGGCAATAAATAGTGCAATGATTCTTGTGGCGGCGGCGGTCTTCTTTACTAAACATGTCCATGTGGACGAATTGGCGCAAGCTCAGACAATGCTGGCACCCTTAATGGGCAGCGGCGCTGCGGTGATTTTTGCTGTCGCTCTCTTATTTTCAGGTATTGCCTCGTTAGCAACGGCCGGTATGGCCGGGGGCAGTATTTTCGCCGGCGTGTTTCAAAAGCCTTATGATATTAAGAAGCGATATTCATGGGTTGGGGTGCTAATTACCTATGGACTGGCGGTAATGATAATTTTGCTTATCAATAATCCATTCAAGGGATTGATATATTCTCAAGTCGCGTTAAGTATTCAGCTTCCATGGACAATTTTTTTGCAGCTATATATGACTTCTTCGGTTAAAGTTATGGGAAAATACGCCAATAATATCTATCAGCAACTTGCCTTAGGGATGATAGCGCTGACTGTATCGATACTTAATATTATGCTGTTAATTGATATTCTTGCTTAGTTCAGGGAGAGTAACAACCTGACTCTTGGGAACAAAGTAGCGATAATGCTAAAATTATACTGTTTATAGCCAGAAACGTTATAAAGGTTACAATTGGACGGCAAATGAATTTTTGTGGGGGATACTATTTTCGGATTTACCAAGTTATATGAGGTGGTTGTTTGTATAGGAGCATTGATAAGGACAATGAGGTTGTTTATTTAAATTTAGTTCAGGCTTATGAAGCTGAGTTCTCTGATTTGACAAAGGAAGTGCCTGATGAAAGCGGACTATTTAAGGTTCAAACTACTATTGATCAATACCATTCAGGTTACTTGGTATATGACAATATAATACCTGTCGGATTTGTCGTCTTTACTGAGGGCGAGGTTAATGATGTAGCGGAATTTTATATAATTCCTTCCCGGCGTCATAAAGGTTTTGGCAAGGAACTTGCTCATTATACGTTTAAGCGTCACCCGGGTAAATGGCAGGTCAGACAGATCGAAGGTGCTGCAAAGGCGACTGCTTTTTGGCGAAAAACCATTGAGCAGTTTACCAATGGTAAGTTTCATGAGGATATTGTTGATGACGAATTCTGGGGTAAGGTTACCAGGCAGGTATTTGAGGCTTGCAGTTGAATCAAATACGCCGGTTCGGAAAAATTTTTCCAGAACCGGCATACTTAACTTTATCATATTTTATTTCGGTTGGACAAATGTTATTTAAGATAGGTAACAACTTCCGGATTACGGGTCGTGGCTTTACTTACCGCGTCGCTAGCTGCGGCGGAATCAGGCAGGCCGATTAACAGTACAGCCACGGCTTGTTTATCATCGGGAATGCCAAGGATAGTTTTATATTCTTCTTCATTTGTTCCGGTTAAAGCTTTTGTCACAGATGTTGCGATATGGGTGCCAAGGCCGAGGGCCTGGGCGGCGATGGACATGTTTTCACAGGCTAGGGCCGCATCGAAGGTCGAAGATGGCGAATCGGTTGTGGCGGAGATAACGATAGCTACCGGAGCATGAAAGAGGGCGTGGTAGTCTTTGGGCGGTTGGGGGCGGTCCGGATTCTTTTGGGCTTCTTTTTGGCCTTCGGCAAGGGTATCGTTGTTTATTTTTTCAAGAATTTCTTTGTTTTTTACTACCGAGAAGTGCCAGGGCTGGCTATTGCGGGCGCTTGGCGCTTGAATTCCGGTCTTAATAATTATGTCAAGGGTGTTATCGTCGATTTCTTTGGCGGCAAAGGTCCGTGTGGTGCTGCTTGTTAATAGAAGGCTGATGGTTTTATTAGGCTGGTCGCTTTTATTGGTAACGCTGGAGTCGGAAGCATTGATATAAATGGTGGTCGCTAGTGCTAAAGCAGCAATAATTATAAAGATGACAACTTGCTTTTTCATATGTAATCTCCTTATTATGGATTTGTCCGATGTTTTTGCAAGGGCTGCCTATTAACGCGAAATGGCACCTCCATTCTTATACAGTAGTATAGTGGTAAACTTTCTAAATTTTTCCTTAATTAAACATATTATCCGCAGCGCTGTAAAATCCTTTGGCGAATTTTGCTGCGCTGCGGATAATTTTATTAGTGTGCGGCAGGTGGCTTCTAATAGCTATGGGCAACTGCATTTGCCGGTTGCGATTACTGGTTTGAAAAGCGGGCAATAACTAAACTCAACCGGAATTTATCGGCGGAGGATGGACCTTATTAATTAATATGGCGAGTGTCATGCCATAAAACACGTAGATCGAGTATAGATCCATTAAGCAGCCTCCCTCCTAAGCTGATTAACAGACCATAAACTCGATCCTGGTATTAGTATACCACAGAATATGGTGGTTATAAACGTCCAATATGAATAGTTATCTGGGATACTTAGAGTTTTACCAAAAAAATCCTCTATAGTTTTGAACTACATATTGCTAATGTTAGCTGAGCGTTGCAAAATGAAACTAATGGTTTCGTTTTGCTTTTTTGTTTTGGGTAATGAACAAAGGAAACGAGAAAATAGATAGCCATTAGTTGTAGGTGGCTTACTGTTAGGGGGGGTTTGTTGTATGCGTGTTTGGAGACGTATACATATTATTGGTGGTTCTGGTAGTGGAAAATCGATATAGAAGTTTATGATTTGGATGATATCTTCTGGGATAATAGCTCAAATACATTTGGGAAGAAAGCTAATCCGGAAATAAGAGCGGCTAGCCTTCTGCATACGTCAGAATAGTGTTTAGTTTACCATGTGGAAATATTTGTTAACGGTTTTAATCATTCTAAGTTATAATATTTATAAATGAGACTTAATTCAGGTGGGGTTTTAACTCCATCTGAATTTTAGTCTAATTCATCGGATAAAAAGATTGGCGTAAACAAGAGGTATGAATTGATCAATGTGCTAAATGGTACAAAAATATGGTTGGAACAAAAAAGCCTTGAATGAATCAGTATAGTATGAAAGTACTATACGTTGGGTGCAACTTTCTATACTACGATAATGAAAAACGTGAAAGGAGGTAATCAAGATATTATGGTAGAGCAACGTTCCGGGTATATTGATAACATCCGTTTGGGTATGATTGTTTTGGTGGTCTTGGTACATGCAGCTGTAACCTATAGCGGCATTGGAAGTTGGTATTACAAGGACGTAGGTAAGCTTTCCATAATCGAGACATTGCTGTTTCTATTTTTCCAGTCCTTCACCCAGAGCTATTTCATGGGGCTGTTATTTCTTCTCGCCGGGTACATGGTTCCCCGGGCGCTGGAGAAAAAAGGGCCTGGTGGATTTTTGCGCGACAGACTGGTGCGGCTGGGGGGGCCTGCATTATTTTATATGCTGGCAATAAATCCCTTTATTAGCTATTTTTTAATTGGTCAAGCAAAGCGGCCGTTTCTTGATTATTTTGCATCATATTACCTTGGATTACGGTTTGTCGGTGGGTCGGGTCCACTTTGGTTTGCCCTGGCGCTGCTTGTTTTTTCAGTGATATACACTGTTGTACAGAGGAGGCTTATTTTAGGGAATAAACATAATCAGCAGAGACCATATGGGGTGTTGGACCTGATTGGATTAATAGTACTGATTACCGTTTGCACCTTCCTGGTACGGCTTGTTCAACCCATAGATACCAGTATCCTCAATATGCAGTTTTGCTTTTTTTCGCAATATATTATTTTCTTTATTGTAGGGACGATGGCGGCCCAGGAGCGGCTGCTTGACCGCGTGGATTATCGTTTAGGTGTACGCTGTCTCCAGATCGCTCTAGTTCCAGGCATTATATTTTGGGTGCTTATGCTTGTTATAGGTGGTGCCTTTTCATTGGGGAGTGTAGCCGCTTTTAAGGGCGGATTCCATTGGCAAAGTTTGGCGTATGCTTTTTGGGAATCGACAAACGGAGTTCTCATTTCTTTCGGACTCATTGCGGTATTTAGAGAACGACTAAACAAGCAAAACAACTTTATTAAACAGATGTCAAATGCGTCTTTTGCTGTTTATGCCTTTCATGCTCCTATACTGGTTGCAATCTCAAAGATTATGCAGCCCTGGTGCACTACCCCCTTGATTAAGTTTATAGGAGTTAGCGTTATTGCTCTTATTGTCAGTTTCGGTCTAGCGCATTTAATTCTCAAACGAATTCCACTGTTTTACACCGTTAAGCCACCTATTCGTTTATCCGATAAATAACCCGTTCGCGTGCTCCATCCTCTCCAGGCTGGAGCACGCGAACGGGTTATTCCCTGGATAATTCGACTAAAATTCAGATGGGGCCACCTGAATTAAGTCTCATTTATAAAAGTACAAATCTTGTTTTAAAAGGCCTGTTCATGCGACACTAAAAATCGGGATTTGGACTGATTCTCCTCGCCTCCACTATATCAATATGTATCAATTAATCCTAAAGTTTTGGAGTTTGGCTTGGAGATTAGAAACCTGTAAAAAACTGGATAATATATGGTATAATATTGTATAGGTTGTCTGGGAACGGTTAGCCACACCCTTTTTGAGAGGGGGTGGTGTTTTATGACTACATATGGTGCGGACAGGAAATTGCGTTTATCTTAGTGGATGGAAACTCCACCTAACAAATCAGGCTGGGAAGTTAGTAGCGAGTCTTGGAGCGATAGGAGTAATCCTAAAGTTTAAGCGTAGACA
>Ga0316602_10000617_pt1 | contig 15583 bp, 13 predicted proteins | sample OWC_soil_day10_C_FD_203103 | JGI IMG/M metagenome (GOLD analysis project Ga0316602, IMG submission 203103) | Wetland soil microbial communities from Old Woman Creek delta, Ohio, United States - OWC_soil_day10_CT | ecosystem: Environmental > Terrestrial > Soil > Wetlands | place: USA: Ohio... | reverse complement strand
TCAGAATCAATGTGTTTAATATCATACAAAAACAAATCCGTAAATTCAGCAAGCATGAGCAAAGAATCTAATTCCGCATATCCAGAGGTTTCAATAGCTGTATGGATTCCCATTCGTTTGCATTCCATCAGCAGGTTGGTGGCAAATTCCGGCTGTGCTGTGACTTCCCCGCCTCCAAGAGTGACTCCGCCGCCGGAGCTGAGATAGAAAAGCGCATCTTGTTGAATAATTTCCAAAACTTCGGAAATCGTTTTATCTGAACCGACAATAGATAATGCCTGTTTAGAACAAACGGTTTCGCATTTTCGGCAACCCACACAGTCAATACTTCTATTTACTTTGTGCCTGCTTTTTTCGCTTTTGGTTCGCAGCCCGTCTTCTCCATCCGGAAAGTAATGTATATGGACGGGACAAACAAGAATACAGTTACCACAGTTAGTACACAAATCTTCTTTGAACATGATCTGATATTTTCTTTCAAGCCCCTCGGGATTCGAACACCATTTGCATCTTAGGGGACACCCTTTAAAGAATATTAATGTTCTTATGCCCGGTCCATCATAGATGGAATATTTCTGGACATTGAAGATTCTCGCTTTTCTTTCTAAAATGCTTTCGATTTCTGTACTCATAATGTACCCGTCCCTTAGCCAACCTCTTTAATCGTTATTTCCGATTCCACCGCTTGGGAAGGTATTTTTTTAAAAGATTTCTCCCTTCATCATTGATGGAATAATAAATGACCAATTCTCCCTTGTTATCAAGTATTACATCATTATCATCAATGACAAAGTTGGCTTTCATGTCCAAGAGGTGCTCAACAAAGACGTTTTTGGTAAACTGTTTTTCCGTGCCATATTCCGGTTTCAGCGCCTGCATAATATCATCAGCGCAAGCTTTGTCGACGGTGGAAATATAATGAAGCATTCTAAACCTTAGCGGTAATATATCAGCCATGATTACGCCTCCCCGCCTTTATTGAAAAATTCCTTCGGATTAATCGCCACAAGAGTAGCACCAATCAATACCAAGACACTGCCTATAGCCAGATTTTGCGTAAGGGGTTGGCTTAAGAATACCGCAGAAAAAATAACCCCCCACATGACATAGGTTCCGTTAAGTGCCATCCCTTTGGCAACGCCGCATTTACTGTTCGCCGTATACCAGGCAAGGTAGGATACGCCTGCCGCCAAAGCGGCGATAGCAAAAGCACCAACTGTAGTCGGCAAAGCAACGACTTGGGAAATGACAGCCCAGCCACCGACAATAGGGAGAATGAAAATAGCCATAAATATGCCGGAAGTTAGTTCACGGATATTGATTGCAATTTTCGGATCAATCATGGACATGCCGAATACGGCCAGAACGGCTTCAGCCCCCCACCCCAAAGCGGCTATAGAAGCAAATAGAATACCAAGGTAAAAATTCGCGTTGTTCCCTCCTTCAGGCGGAACATAGGATATGACGATAGCACCAATAACCGAGAGAAACATGCCCGCCCAAACGCGGGGTAGAATGTGCTGTTTAAGGAAAATCCGGGAAAGGACAGCCCCCACCAAAGGATATAAAGCTGTGATTGTTAACGCATAAGCAGGCCCTGCCATAGAAATTCCCAGAAGATATCCACTATTAGCCAAAGGCCCCCCTAGTAAAGCGGCTAAACAAACCATCAGACCGGGAAACGTTTTAAGACTACGAATAATTTCCTGCAAACGTCCGCCCCCGCCATTATAAAGGAGTAACCATAGGCCTGCTAAAGAATCGTTCATACAAGCGGCAGCCAGTGGTATGGCATACAAGGCAGCGTCTTCCCCCATAGCAGGCACAAGGCCCAGCGCTAAACCCAAAAGCACATTATTCAATCCCCATGTACAGCCGCTGAAAAGGCCCGTCAATACACCCTTTTTGGCAAACTTGGCATCCAGTTTTTGCTTCATTATAATAGCTGTCGAATTTCCCGATATATTCATAAACTATGCTCCCCTCCTTATTTCGTAATATCTGAAGAACTTGTACATCCTTCAGATATTACTTACAACCCTTTTAAAAATGATCCAGCATGGTTCTGCTGATAATCTCATCCTGCACTTCTTTGCACAGTTCTACAAAATAAGCACTATACCCGGCGACACGAATAATCAAATCCCGATACTTATCCGGTTCGATTTGGGCTTTTTTCAAAACTTCATTATCAACATAACTGAATTGCATCTGACCATTACCAAGAATAGAGGCTGTCCTAAGCAAAGTAATCAAGCCATTTTCGCCTTCCGTTGTTTCCAGAATGCCTCGTAACAGTTTAAAGTTGTGCACCATACCAATACACATAGACTCATTACTCAACTTACTGACCGATTTAATGATGGCTGTTGGGCCCAGTTTGTCGGCCCCCTGCGTCGGACTGATTCCATCGGACAAAGGTTTCCAGTCAAATCGCCCATTGGCTGTCGCCCCGGTAATTTCCCCGATGGGCGTATTGTTAGAAATAGATAACGTACCGTGACTAAAATTCGAATATAACATTTTAAAGGTGTTGTGAACTCGTTCCGTCCAAATAATAATATCCGAGGCAATATTATCCACATAGTCGTCGTCATTTCCATATTTAGGTGCATTGAGGCAATCTGTCCGCAAGGTTTCAAAGCCTTCAAAATTCGCAGCCAAAGCATCCCTCATTTGTCTTAGCGTATATTTTTTGTCATCAAAGACCAGCTTTTTAATTGCCGCCATAGAATCAGCATAGGTTCCTAACCCGGAGAAAATAAGTCCCGGACCGCTATTGACAATAGCTCCGCCCTGTGTGACATCAGCCCCTTGTTCCATACAACCTTCAACCAGTAAAGACATAAGAGGTTTAGGAACAAGATCTCTGTGAACTCTCTGGCTAATAACAGTTCCAATAGCCGACAAACGGACAATATGTTCAATTTGTTTCTTGCAGGCAATATCAAATTCTTCGTAGGTCTTGAAATTATCAATATCGCCGGTGTCAAGCCCTTCCATAGTGCCATGCCATTTCATCATGCCGCGATTTAAAACAAATTCTATAGCAATAGGCCATTGCGTATAGCCAGTAGATGTCCACTGATAAATCCTGCCGGATTTTTGCGGTTCCACACAGCCCATGAGGCAATAATCCCGTGCATCTTCAATACCGAATCCCTTGGCCAGCATCATTTTGATGTGAGTATCATCGAAATGACAAGCGGGGAACCCCAGCCCGGCTTTAACAACCTCTACAATTTTTTTCAAATAGTTTTGCGGAGATTTATTATGAATCCGGCAAGCAAGTGATGGTTGATACATCTTGGTAAAACGAACGGCATCCATAATTAAAAAGGTTAGATCATTCGTTGCGTCGCCACCGGTTCTTTTCTGTCCGCCGATAGTGCAGTTAATAAACGGTTGATAGCCGGCAAAATATTTTGCTCCCAACTCACTGGACAACCACATAACCTCAGAACACTTAATAATAAAGCAACTTAATAATTCAAAGGCTTCCAATCTGTTCATCCGCCCGGATTCCAAATCGTCTTCAAACATGGGATAAATGTATTGATCCAAACGACCGATAGAAATACCCGTCTGGTTTTCTTCCACCACAAATAAAGATTCCAGTGTCCAAATGGACTGAAGTGCTTCATGAAAAGTTCGGGGCGGATTTGCCGGCACATGCGTTAAAACCTCGGAAATTTTGTATAGCTCTTTTTTTCGAGTTGAGTCAGATTCTCGATCAGCCATCTCTTTCGCATAATCCGAAAGCCTTTTTGCATAAGCCAATATACCGTCACAAGTCTCAATTTCCGCTTTATAGAAATAAACTTTGTCAATATCATCGGGATTTTCCATGGACAACTTACTCAATCCGTCAACGGCTTCCTGCCTTACGCCGTTAATACCTTTTTTAATCAGTATGACATCATACCCCGGGCAGGTATCTCCGCCGCCGTTTACTTGATGATAGGAAAGATCACTGACAAAGGCTTCGCCGGAAAATGCCCATATACCGGCTTCTTCATATTGTTTCTGACAAATTTCATCCAGGCTTTTTCCCTCCCAATAAGGGAAAATCTCTTCCCGCAAAATCTTCTTATCTTCGTCACTGATTTCAAACGGGTCCTGCGGTCTAGTCGCCATGGTGTCCAGTTCGTCCCGAATCCATCTCCAGGCTATATCTGGAGATACAGCACCGGCTCTCGGTTTCCCGCAAGGATGTCCCACAATTAGCTCATCTTTTTGAATAACCAAGGGTGCCGTTTCACACGCTTTTCGGAAACACTTGGCTCGAAGAAGAATTTTGGGTAAACCCGCATTTTCTTTGGTAACTTGGGTAAAAGCTCTGGCCCGATAAATACTGACACTGGGTCTAACTTTTAAGTAAGCTGCCCTCAATCGTTCCAACCGAGGTGTCAATCCTGTGATTTCTCCTTCATACACAGGTGATTTCGTTGCATTATACACTGCCGGACTGGTTGCAGACAATTCTTGGGAAATGCCCTTGAACAGTTTCATGATGGCAGCTGTTTCTTCCGGGGACAATTTTTTTGTCGCATCCGCAAATTTGTTTGAGAATTCCTGAATATCCAAACTATTGCCCTCCCTTTCCCTTTATTCAAGAAAATAATCACTAAAATAATTTTTCGAAAATAGCAATTAGCTCTTCCCTAGTCGGTTGCCTAGGATTTGTGGAAGTGCACCGATCATGAATCGCCAATTCGGCCATATTTCCAATTTCGTTTTTAAATTTACTTTTATCAATTCCCAACTCCCGAATACTGTTTGGAATGCCCAGCGATCTTTTCAACTCTTTGACAGCCTGCATAAAATTCATTGTTCCTTCTCGATATGTCCGGGCAGGCAATTGCAAAGCAACAGCCAATTTTGCATATTTTTCCGCAACATATCGACCGCTATTGCTATTCAAATTTGCGTTATATTCAATCACTGCGTTCATGAAAAGAGCATTCGAACGCCCGTGGGAAATGTGAAAAGTCCCCCCCAAAGCATGGGCCAGACTGTGGTTAATACCCAGATTCGCATTGGTAAATGCCATCCCAGCTATACAAGATGCATTTTGAATGCGTTCTCTCGCACGACAATCGCTCACATCGCTATATAACGTCCTGAGATTTTCAAAAATCAGTTGAACTGCCTTCTCCGCAAGAGCATCGGTACAATCTGTTGCCTCTGTAGAAACATAAGCCTCTATGGCATGTACCAAAGCATCTATCCCCGTATCTGCCACCACTGGTTGAGGAACATGCTGAATACAAGTAGCATCAAGTATAGCTATATCCGGGGCCATCCACTCATCTACAATACATACTTTTTCTCCTTCTGCAGTAATGACAGAGAAATTGGTCACTTCAGATCCTGTACCACTTGTAGAAGGAATAGCAATAAATAACGGTTTCTTAAACTCTTCCCCGGCTGCTTTTTTAAACTGCCATAAGGAGTACAAAATTCCCTTAGCAGCATCAATAACGGAGCCTCCCCCCAGCGCAACAATAGTATCGGCATGGTTCTCCAGATATCGCTTCATACCTTCGGCAATAACTTTTACATCCGGATCAGGACGCACCTCCGTAAAAACAGCCGATTTTATTCCGGTTTCACTCAAATAGTCTATCGTTTTTTGGAGGTATCCCAACTTGCCCATAACCGCATCAGAAACAATAAACGCACAGGCCCCATTAATTTCTTTAAGAAATTCCATAGAACCCTCATTGAAATATATCTTAGGCTTAATGATAAATTTCTTCATTATTGCGTCACCTCAACTTTTCCGCACACGTAAGTTGCTCAAGTAATTTTTCCAGCAACTCGTTTAAATCTTGCCTATTTTCAACAGACCCTGAACAACAGGGTGCGCTTATTTCGGCGTTCGGCTCTGCTCGCACACCGCTCGTGATGTCCTCGATATGCCGCACTTCATAGCCAACTTTTCGGATATTAATCAAGTTCATTGGTGTGACATTATCAGAAGTAAAACCACCGCCCGCTGCACCGCACCCCAAGGTCAATGCCGGAAAGAGATTGGTTGTCGCTCCAATCCCCCCTAAAGTGGCGGGAGTATTCACCAGTATTCTTGACACCGGTTTTTTTATGGCAAATTCCCGAATTACATGCTCGTTTTTTGAGTGAATGACCAAGGTATGTCCTAGCCCCTCATTTACCAGCAGTTCTATGCATTTTTCGCAGGCATACATCCAATCCTTTTCCACGTAGAATGCCAGAACCGGGCAAAGCTTTTCTCTTGCATACGGATTGGCGGAAGACACATACTTTTGTGCCGAAATCAATACCTTCGTATCTTCCGGCACACACATACCAATTTTCCGTGCCAACTCTATAGCCGATTTGCCGACAACTTCCGGATTGATACTGTCATCAGAACGGAAAAAAAACTTACTAAGCAGCTTTGATTCCTGATCTGACATAAAATAAGCTCCATTTCTCCGGAGTTCTTCCCTTACTTCGTCAGCAATACATTCCTCAGCAACAATAGATTGTTCCGAAGCCGAAACAACTCCGTTATCAAAAGTTCTGCTGGTAATAATATCCGCTACCGCCTTTTTTATGTCGGCTGAGCGCTCTATAAAAGCAGGTCCATTACCCGGACCGCCATAAATAGTCGGTTTTCCAGATGTATACGCCGCTCTAACCATTTTGGGCACGCCCGTAACCAAAATAAGCGATGTATCTTTGTGTTTCATCAACGCAACCGTACCGTCAATCGTCAGAGTCCGTAAATACCCGATAGCTCCGCAAGGTAATCCGCTTTCTTCAGCTGCCCGTATGAGTATATCAAGTACTTTGCCAATCGTTTTTTTCGCCTTAGGATGAGGAGAAAACACAATAGCATTGCCGGATTTTATAGCAATCAGTGTTTTATATATTGTAGTAGATGCAGGGTTGGTCGAAGGAGGCAACGCGACAACAACTCCGACAGGTACACCAATATCCATAGTTTTGTTGTCTTTGTCTTCACCAATAATACCGACAACTCTCATACCTCTGATTCTCTTATATAGAAAATCACTCGCAAAAACATTTTTTACAAACTTATCCTGCCATTTACCAAATCCCGTTTCTTCATAAGACATAATGGCAAATTCTCTAGCATATTTTAAAACTTCCTCAGCCATATGTCCGACAATAGTATCCAATTTCTCCTGGGAGAAAGTTGCCAATATCTTCTGCGCCTCGCGGGCGTTTTCCACAAGAATCCGAGCCTCTTGGACGGAGAGCAAATCATTGTCAATTCTATTCATTTCTCTCCCCCTTTCCACTCAAAAAGTAAACGTGTTATTTACCAATCGATCACATATTTGACAATAATCTTTTGTACATCCGCATGGGGTCTTGCAATGACATTGGAACTGTAGATTGCCCCCACCTTGCTGGCTTCTTTGATTCCGGCCTCCACAGCCGTTTTCACCGCACCCACGTCACCACGAACCACGACAGAAATTAAGCCTGAAGCCACATTCTCGTAACCGACTAATTCCACATCAGCAGCCTTGCACATGGCATCCGCCGCTTCCAGTACTGAAACCAATCCATACGTTTCTATGAACCCTAAAGCATCATTTTTCTCCACACACATCCCCCTCCCAAAATCATTTCATACTCATTCCGCATCAATGTCATGTCTGGATACAATCTTGCCTACCCGGCTGATGGGACGGGGCATGACATGGGAGGCTGTCATCTCACCAATAGCAGCCGCTGCTGCTGCACCTTTTTCCACCGCTGACTTCACGGCGGCAACATCGCCCTTAACCATAACCGTGACAAGCCCGGAACCCATATTTTCATAGGAAACAAGAACAACGTCAGCCGTTTTACACATAACATCCGCCGCTTGAATTGCCGGAACCATCCCCCTTGTTTCAACAAGGCCCAATGCTTCTTCTCCAAAGTATTCCATCAAAACAACTCCTGTTTCTTAAAGATTTAAATTTCCTAAGGATTGCCACTGGTATAGACTCGCTTTGAAATTACTATTCTTATGTGCTGCTAATTCCTTACTCCAAACAACCGATATTTTGATGGCCTTATAATATCACATACAAAAAAGAATTTTTTGAATAATCAGTATATAAAATTGGTATTATTCTATCTTTCTTATTTCAATTATTGCACTAAAGTGATTTTCTGGAATAATCGATACTAATAGTTCAAGATTCACTAAACCAAAAAGTTTTGATAACCCAACATATCAACACGTGCATTGATTTTGTTAGCATTTTTTGCTATAGTAAATTATCAATAAACCAAAATCCAAGTTGCCTATACTTGGTGGAGCTATATATGAAAATAGAAGAACTAGTACAACAAAAACTGCGCCTTGTTTTTCACGATGAAAGCATTATATTCGACAAATCGCGCTTTGCCGGCGGACTCACCAATTACAACTACATAATGAATATTAATGGAATTGAATATGTTATCAGAGAACCCGGCGGCTTGACAGAACAGATGATTGACCGAAAAAAGGAAAGAATCAATAACATTATCGCTTCTGAATTTGGCGTGAACTCTGATTGTATCTACTTTGACGATACGAGTGGAATTAAAATAAGTAAGTACATAAACAATAGTCAAAACATGGCTCAAGCCGATCCTAGTTCCCCCAAAAACCTAGAAGAAGTTTCCAGATTATTAAAAAAAATTCATTCCAGTCCGAAACATTTTTCAAACCATTTCGATTGGCAAACAGAACTCGATAAATACGAAGGAATTATTAAACAACTACACGGCGACTTTTTCTTTGATTACCAAACTCTAAAAAACCAACTAGTCAGTTTTGTCCAAAATAATATTAAAAATGCAATTTTCGTTCCCTGCCACAATGACACCGTGCCTGAAAACTTTATCATCGACAATACCGGTAGAACCTATCTTATTGACTGGGAATATTCCGGAATGAACGATCCCTGCTGGGATGTGGCAGCCTACATTCTTGAATCAAAGTTATCTACCGATGCCATCCATTATTTAATTCAAAACTACTTTAGCCAGCCACTAACCTCGACGGAAGAACTAAGAATAAAAAGCTTTATGATGGCCCAAGATTTACTCTGGACAGCTTGGGCCTTAATCAGACATTACAATGGCGACGACTTTCTTGAATACTGCTGTATCAGATATGAACGCTTTCGAAAAAATATCCAAGCCATAACTAAATCCCCCCAGTGTTCCATTGCCAGCATGGTTATTAGTTAGATTCTTTAAACACAATACTGTTATATATCCAATTGGTCAAAAACTAGGAGCAACGCTTAATAACCAGAGAACTGCTGCCCCTCACCTTTCGGCAAGGGGCAGCAGTTCTCTGGTTAGTCTCTTATTTTACTCTTTTATACCCAAGCAAAATTCATAAACAGGAATACACCCAAAACATCCAAAGCTATTCAAAGAAATAAATCGACTCGTCATACCTAGCCCTTTACTACAACCGAGCAGGTATAGCTTCTCTTACCCATAAGATTAATTTTTTCTCCTGTAAGCTTCACTTTCTCTTTATATATAATATTTTCCGAACTAGTTCCTAACATTAACTCTATATTGCCTGGTTCTACTACAAACTCCATATCCTCGTTGTAAAAACCTAACTGTGCCGTACTCAGCTCTACGCACAGCTTCATCTATAATGGAAATGTCCAACTCGCCACTCTCAACATATTGACCTAGCTGCCTATAAGCAGCGCCAACAGGCATTTCCGTATCCATACCCGCCTTTGATACCCAATAGCCCTGCTTCAGCATAATCCTTGGCAACTCCAAAAGTATTAAATAACTTCCAAACTCCTCCACAATCAGAAACTAAAACACCACCAAAGCCCATAGTTTTACGAAGCACAATTTTCTTATTGGCCCCGCACGGAATACCATCAATCTCAGAATAAGAGGCCATAACTGACCCTAAGTTCGCTTCCTTTATGCCGGCTTCAAATGGAGTAGCGAATACTTCATATAACTCACGATCATTTAATCTGGTGCACAATGCATGCTACATTGTTTCTATGTATTTTATTATGTGAATTATAAAAATAATCAGCCCTATTGTTCAATAATACAGCAACTATTCTTATATTGTTACATTTCATTGTTCCAATTTATCACAGTAGGAAAATTCATATCTTAAATATAAACCTATTTTCACATGATTGGGCATGTTTTATTTTCAAGTCCATAAACTACAAGCATTATTTTAACAACTGTAACACTCCATTAAATAGGGTTGTCACTGCACCCAATAACACTACACCAGAACTAATTTTATTAAAACTGGCGCTATTAATAGAAGAAAACATTTTGTTACCAAGTACGTAACCAATCAGAACAGCCGGAATGGCAACAAGCAGATAGGTACTCATATGCATAAAATGTAAATTACCAGATAAAAAGAACAGACTCAGGGTAATCAGATTACCCAGGAAAAAAAAGCAAGCTAAATTGGCTCTGATAAAGTCCTTATCCTCCTTTTGGCTCATCATGAATAATATAACCGGCGGACCTCCAAGACTGGTCGTCGCACCTAAAAAACCACTAACAAAACCGGCACAACTTCTCGCTAAATTGTTAGCTCCCAATTTCATGTCTATTTTTAAATTCATAGTTAAGGTAACAAGTATAAGTACAACTCCAATAAATATTTTCAAAATATCATCATTAATTCTGCTAATAACATAAGTACCAAGAATAGTACCTGCAATACTTGTACCTAAAAGAACTTTTATTTCCTTCATGTCTCCTTTACTAAAGGTTTGATACACCATAACAGTCAAAATAACCGTTGAAATAATAAAATTAAATATAACCACATCTATCGGGTTCATGACAAATATAAGCAGCGGCGTAGTAATCAAAGCAAACCCAAAACCTGTCGTCGCCTGCAGAAGTCCAGCCACTAACACTACTAAAAAAATATACAAAAACGTCAATAGCAAGCTTATTCCTCCTATATGAAATCTTCCTTATCTACGCAATACTTTTAGACCAGTGCCGGACCCAAAACCCCTCTTCAAAAAAGTAATAATTTTGATTCGTCTATCTAAGCTGATAGAAATCTAGCAAAAGAGGGGTTGTCTAATTTGCATAGACAACCCCTCTGTAGTTTTTTCCGCATAACCTTCACGTTACAATCAGCACAATATAATTGCACTACCGCCTCCCCTGCAACTTGCCCGATATTACAAATTTTCATGCAATCTCTATTGCCTCTTGCACTATCAACGTATAACGCTCTTAGCCCATGCCCAAAAAGGATTACTTCAACGTCCCCAACTTCTCTTCAGCGGGAACCTCCTCCAAAGAAAAGCGGTGTATCAATAGGCAACAACTTATATCCGCTACCTTGTTTATTATGATAGTAGGATTGCGGTACTTAGCTCGCACTCCGCACTGACGCTTTTCGGACAACTCAGATCAGTAATTCTTAATAATGCTTATACCTAATTCACCTAATACGACAATCGTCCGCTCTGCTGAACTACGTGTAAAGAAAATAATATAACTTCACGCCCCAAGAAAAGGACAAGGTGCCCCAACAATAGAAATGTTTAAATTCTCCATTGTTAGGGCAACCCCTGTTACGTAAATATAGTACTTTATGTACTTAATTAGTACATAAAGTCGAACAACAACCGAACGGCCTGACGATAGTTTCCGTCGTACGATCCCTTATTAACGGGAGCAAAATAATACCAGCTTAATTGCGTCTGGATATTCTTAAATGGTACATAGGCGTAATATACACCTAATCCTTTTACGTTATCAGTATTGGAAGTGGCACCAACATTAGATGCAGTCAATAACCCACCAACCCACTCTGTACCGGAGACGGGATTAAAGCCAGGCTGGAACCTTCTAAGGTCGAAACCAATACTCCATGTGCCTTGTTGATTAATATTAGTTGCTCCATATTGAAAGAGTACGTCCCAGCCGGTATTTTGACCAGTATACAGGCTTGTTGCGCTTTCAGAAGCAGCCGCTTGTTTTGCTTTGCTATTTTTACCGAATTCCCCAAGAATTCTATATTTCTTATCCGGACCAAAATGGGTATCTACCCCGATTGTGGCTATATCGGCAACTTGAGAATTGGCAACGTTTTTCCTGCCGCCATCTTTAAAATAACCGCCAACCAGATTAACATTGGGAAACAAATCATAAGTGACACTGGCAATAGTGATATTACGTACTGCGGAGGTTTTAGTTGCAGTGCTGTACGCTGAAGTGGTGTAAGCCCTGTTGAAGAAACCAATATCGAACGTATTATTTTTGTTTTTAGGATCAACATAGTATGTTGACAAGCCATCAAAACCGGTAGTACACGCCATAAACATACCACCGCCGATTAAAGCGCTAGGACTCGCTTCGTTGCTGGATTGACGCCCAAAGTTAATATACCAATCACCTGTTTTTACCTTGGTATACATCTTTTGCATTTGCACGCCACCCATCCAAGTATCGGTTGAAGAGGCACTGGTGCTGTAGCTCTGGTCATAGCCTAATACTGAATAGGCCCATACATTGTCCGCTAGCTGACTCTGCATTTTCAATTTATAGCGAATTTGCGTATCCGTATTATTAGTACCAATGGGGTTCTTATAAGCATTCATGTTAATTCGGCCCCAGAAGTTAAACTTAACATTTCCAATATCATTTACTTTTTTTTCTAGTTTGTCCATCCGAACACCGATATTTTTCAATTCATCCGCAAATTCGTTTTTTAAATTATCAATTAAAACCTTATCCTTTGCATCCGCTTTATCATACCGCGTCATGACCCTGGCTACAATAGTCGCCATTTCATAACGGGTGATGGTTTTATCTCCATGAAATGCCGTATTACCGTCAATAATTCCATCCTTGGCCAATTCTTTCAGCGCACCATAAGCCCAATGGTTGCCTGGAACATCAACAAAAGGATTATCGGCTGCCAGTACAGTCCCAGTTATACTGCAAACGAATACAATAATTAAACCTAAAATCAACTGCTTTTTCACTTTTTTCCCAGCCTTTCATTTTTATCTTCACTACTAGTTGAATTTTTAGATAGTGAATTCTGTTTCCTACGGAATTCACTATCTGATCAAAACATTCTTGGTGCTGCTTAAAATTCCAGCACTCTGCATTAACTCCTCCTCGTTTCAAAACATTCATAAATAATTACAACAAATTAATTTGCAAAAAGTATGCCAACTAAAAGAGGCAGTAATTTCAGTAAATTTCAAATATAAATGGATTTCATTACTACCTTGTGTTCCATTTTAATGTTCCACAATAGAACATCGTTACTTTTCGACACATTCTTCGTTTCATCATAAATGCACTAATGTGCTTATAAAGCTAGAACATTTATCATTGATCGCAATTCAAAGTCAAATCTTAATGATTAATAATGGAAGAAACATTAATTTGATTAATTTCATAGGTTTCCATATTTTCAATGTCTTGCAATCTTTCACCATGGCTATTAGCATATATTCGATTCAGCGCTACCTCCCCGAAAATATCCTGCCGCTGTGCTAAGACTGCATCCAATACCCCTTCTCTAATAGCAGCCAAATTGCTTGGTATATTATCAAAGCCTATGATTTTTTTCCCGGTTAAATTGACTTTGCGGCCCAGTTTCTCTATTGTCTGAGTAAATAGCCCCGCATTAAGACCCGCTATAAGGTCATACTCCGAATATTTCTGAGTTACCCTTTCTAAATCTTTGGCACGCTCTTCAGGATCTAAATACCCCGTCTGTAACGCTATCATCTTTATGTCGGTATAACTGGAAAGAGTTTCTCTTACCCCGCGAATCCGTTCCTTCATTGTCTCTGTTGTATCGTTAGGTGCACTTACGATTACGTTTCCGATGCCCTTAAGCTGTTTTGCAATAATCCTACCCATGTTTCGGCCCGCTTCGTAATTATCAGTACCAATATAGGAAAGTCTCCTACTTCCTGGAGCATCCGAATCAATACAAATCGTTTTAACCCCTTTTTCATATAGCCGGTTAATCATATCGGTTACTCCATCTTTGTTTGCCGCTATCAGTATAAGATAATCCAGCTGTTCTCTTTCAAGTTCAGCTAACACTTTCAGCTGCGCTTCAAGAGTTGGTTGCTGCGGTGATTTTACAAGGAACGCAAAGTCATATCTTCTGGCCGTCTTAATGGCATTTTCGACTAGCTTTCGATGAAATTCATTACCTTCCGTATTGGCAGTGACAAGGGCAACTTTTGTTTTAGTTACAACCTCTTTATCTACATCATACCGATTCGTATACGAACTAATATCATTAACAGTGGCTTTTAAGTTTTCCGCGAGATTGTACAATATTTCTCCCGCTTGTTTCAATTGCATATTCATGGAAGTAGCTTCTTGACTCGTAGCTGCGGATTCCTGAGCTACGTCCGCTATTTGGGTTACAGAGGCAGCAATAGTCTTTTTTATATCATCCAATTCTTGCAAGTTCTCTTTCACTAGCCCCTGTTGCTCAGCGACTTCCTTAATACTAGAATCAATGGTTTCAAAAGCAGAACTTACCCTGACGACAAACTCTGTTTGCACTTCAATTTTTTCCCCGGTTGTTTTTATTAAGTTTGTTGTTGCTTCATTCTCCTTTTGAATGGAATCCACAATTTCACTGATCTGTTGGCCTGACTGGAAACTTTGCTCAGACAATTCTCTAATTTCCTCTGCAACTACAGCAAATCCGCGGCCTGCTTGTCCGACTCTTGCGGCTTCTATCGAAGCATTTAATGACAGCAAATTCGTCTGATTTGCGATTTTTGTAATTGTCGAAACAATTACATTTACGTTATTCGCACTTTGTTTCAGCTTTTCCACCGTGTTGATGACGTTTAAAAATATTTCTTGCGTCTCCTTACTTTTTCGAATCGTTTCCTGCATACTTATATTGCCGGAAGTACTCTCCTTTTGCAAAACACAAATTTTGTCTTCCGTCTTCTCCACTGCCAGGTATACGTTATCAAATTTGTTGGAAAGAACCGATATCGTCCGCAAACAAGACTCCGTATCTTCAGCTTGTTGCACAGTTCCTTTGGCTACTGTGTTGTTTGCTGTCAACATACCATTTGACAACGCAACCGAATCATTAGCTGTTTCAATCACAACACTGGATAACCTGGACATATCTTCTGCTGCTTTACAAAATTGTTTCATTGTCACCGCAAATTCATTAAAAATATACTGAAGATCTTCATTCTTGTGTGAACTTATATACTTAGTTTTTAAATTACCCGATTTTATTAACTGGGTTACTTCATTTATATCCTTTCGCTCTTCCTTTTTGAAATAAACGAGACCCATTAGCATATAGAACAGACCGATTATCAGTATACTATGAACTGCTATGTTTCCTACTCCCCCGGCTTCATTAAAGCCAAAGTCAACCATCGAAAGTATAAACAATATACATACGGTGACAACGATAAACTTCTTGCTGTACATATTCGCACTCCTTATCCTCATACTACATAAACCGTCTAAATAATAGTCTTAGGAGATTTCCGAGAGTCGCTAACTATGTAAAATATTTATAAGCAGTAACAATGCT
>Ga0316602_10000616_pt1 | contig 15596 bp, 17 predicted proteins | sample OWC_soil_day10_C_FD_203103 | JGI IMG/M metagenome (GOLD analysis project Ga0316602, IMG submission 203103) | Wetland soil microbial communities from Old Woman Creek delta, Ohio, United States - OWC_soil_day10_CT | ecosystem: Environmental > Terrestrial > Soil > Wetlands | place: USA: Ohio... | reverse complement strand
CTGGATAGCTCAGTTGGTAGAGCAATCGGCTGTTAACCGATCGGTCGTAGGTTCGAGTCCTACTCCAGGAGCCATTTTCAAAAAAGGCACTATTCGTTTTTATGGATGGTGTCTTTTTACATTATCCGTCATTTCTGAGATTGGTGAGAATGTTTCAGATGCTAATTGTCCCATATGGTTTTTTTAGTTTCTTAAGTGAAAAAAATAATTTAGTAGTTGTTCTTACGCTATTTTTAATGTAGAATAAGAAATTGATAATAACCTATTACATAACAAGGTGTATACAACGTACATTGTATGCACCTCGTTATTTATATTGACATATTTAGAATATTATATTGAATGGAGGAATATTAAATGGCAGATGTAACAGAAGTAGTAAAAATTAGGCGTAAAGTATTGTCAGAGATCGCTCGTCTGGCTTTTGTAGAGGATCTCGATAAACAAAATATTGGCGAAGTTCTGGATAAGGTAGTTCATGAGACGGGCCCGCGTTATCGCTGCTGCGTGCATAAGGAACGAGCTGTAGTAAAAGATAGGGTCAAGTTTGTCTTGGCGCAATCACTAGATATGGGTATTTCCGAAGCAGCTCAGAATGCTTTAAATGGACATATTGCAGATATGCCCATTATTAATATTATGCCTGAGGCCTGCGATCAGTGCCCAATTGATACCTATTTTGTAACAAATGCTTGCCGAAATTGTATTGCACATAATTGTATAGCAAGCTGCCCTAAACGGGCGATTACTGTTGTACAGAATCAAGCTTATATTGATAAAACCAAGTGCGTCGAATGTGGTTTATGTAAGAAATCTTGTCAATATGGGGCTATTGTTGAGATTACTCGTCCATGTGAGAGGGCGTGCGACATTGGGGCCATAAAAGCAGACAAAGAGCGACGGGCTGTCATTAACTATGACAAATGCAGTCAATGTGGTGGATGTAAGATGGCCTGTCCATTTGGTGCTATTACTGAACAAAGCTTCACTGTTCAGCTCATTCAAAAGATAAAAGCGGGCAAGCGGGTATATGGGATTTTGGCTCCAGCGTTTATTAGTCAGTTTGGTATAAAAGTAAAACCAAGTCAAGTGGTTGGCGCATTTAAAAAAATTGGGTTCTATGACGTTCAAGAAGTTTCTTTTGGCGCTGATATTGTAACTTTGGAAGAAGCAAAAGAGTTTGCAGAAAAAGTACCAAAGGAACATTCTTTTATGACTACATCTTGTTGTCCAGCATTTGTCGATATGGTGAATAAGCATTTACCAGAACTAAAGGATTATGTTTCGACAACTGTATCGCCAATGGTAGCTAATGCAAAAGTTATTAAGTCCGCTGATCCTGATGCAGTTATTGTATTCATCGGTCCGTGCCTTGCAAAAAAAGTAGAGGCAAAGCAATATCCGGAATTCATTGATTTTGTATTTACTTTTGAAGAAATAGAATCTTTATTTGTAGGTGCAGGCATAAATATTTCTGAGATTGCTGAAACTGAATTTGAAACAATTGCCTCCCGTGATGGTAATGCTTTTGCTCGCGCTGGCGGTGTGGTACAAGCCGTTATTAATGCGGCAGCAAAAATCAATCCAAATTTGATCGTAAAACCTCATCGGGCAGAAGGATTACAAAATTGTAAGACGGCTTTATTGCAATTGAAAGCTGGTAAGATTGATGCTAATTTCTTTGAAGGTATGGCTTGTATTGGTGGTTGCGTGGGCGGCCCTGGAATTTTGACAGATATGCGTATCAGTAATAAGATGGTTGACACTTTTGCAGCTTCCTCGACAATGAATGCTGCACCAGATAATCAAAAGGCTATTGATGAGAGTAAGAAGGATTTACATTGGCATACTAAATAACTTTGTCCATAAGATACTTTACTAAAAGAGTAGATTTATGCTAAAATAGTGCCTGATTCATATTGTTTGAGGGGAGAAAAGAAGATATGTCAGGACATTCAAAATGGGCTAATATAAAGCATAAAAAAGGTAAGATGGATGCTCTACGCGCCAAAACCACTACTAAGATTGGTCGGGAAATTACGGTTGCAGCACGTATGGGTGGGGGTGATCCTACTGGTAATATGCGCTTAAAGCTGGCTCTGCAAAAAGCGAAAGAAAATAATATTCCTAAAGATAATATTCAGCGTGCCATTCAAAAAGGCGTCGGTGCCCTAGATGGCAGTAATTATGAAGAATTAGTATATGAGGGCTATGGTCCTGGTGGAGTTGCAGTTATTGTAGAGGTCATGACAGACAATCGTAATCGTACAGCAGCTGATGTTCGTCATTTATTTTCCAAGTATGGTGGAAATTTAGGAGAATCCGGCTGTGTATCATGGATGTTTAACAAAAAAGGGCTTTTTGTTATTGATGAAATAAGGGCCCTAGATGAAGAAGAAGTGATGATGCTTGCCCTTGAAGCTGGGGCTGATGATTTTAAAGCTGAAGATGGAGAATTTGAAATTATCGCTGATCCTGAGAATTTTGCCGAGGTGCAAGAAACTCTTGCAAAGAATAATATTAAAACTTCAGTAGCAGAGGTAACAATGATACCGACAACTACAGTAGCACTACTAGGGGATGAGGCCACTAAGATGATGAAGTTAATGGATGCATTGGAAGAACATGATGATGTGCAGGAAGTATATGCTAATTTCGATATTCCAGAGGACTTAATGTAACAGTCAATGTCACTACTATAAAATGATTTAATATGGATGATATGTATATTTCTAATATTTTTAGGCAATAATGTTGGCAATCGGAAAATGAGGAGTTGCTTTCATTGTTGCCATATAAAAGAATTAATAAAAAATTTGTATTACTAACTACAGGTATCCTCCTGATAGTAGGTATGTCAGCATATTATATCGCCTATTTATCTTTTAAAGGTGAAAATAAGCCACTTTTACCTCAAGAAACAGAAGTAGTTAAGCAAGAGGGTAAAATCAAAATAGTTGCCGATACTGATTTGGTACAAAAAATTTTATATCTGAAGTGCAAGGATGAAGAAGTGTTACGCACTAAGCCTACAGAGAAATTAGTGGGTTTAACTATTTATCAACTACAGAATGTTTATCAGGGCTGGGTATTTGATAAATTTGATACTGATGAAGTGCATATGACGTTAAAAATTGATGGTTACTGTCGCGAACATGCCAATAATATGTTTATTGGAATACAAGATGACCGTGTTGCTGTGTTTTATGGAAAGCCTGATTCTAAGCGTATTGTCAAAGAAGTAACTAACATTCAAGTTAATAAGCTTATGGTGCAAGATGTCGAAGAATTAAAGCAAGGTTTGGCAGTAAGTTCAACGGAAGAATTATTGCGTACTTTAGAAGGAATGCAATCAAGATAGAGGGGGTAACCCTTCTATTTTTTTGCTAAGAAAGGAATAGTGTGTTCTGTTGTCGAATTCATGTTAGTTGGTAAGGGAGGCTTTTTTATGTTAGCATTAGGCATTGACCCTGGTACTGCGATCTGCGGTTATGGGGTTGTCGACTTACAGGGAAGTCATCTAAAGGTTCTGGATTATGGAGCTATTGAGACAAGTCCTATATTGAGCGATGCAGAACGGCTGGTTATTATTCACCATGAGATTGATGTGCTTATCAAAAAATATAAGCCTGAGTTAGTGGGGGTTGAATTACTCTTTTTTAATAAAAACGTGCGTACTGCCATGACAGTCGGACAGGCGCGAGGGGTTATTTTATTGGCAGCGGCCCAAAACAACGTAAATTTGGTTGAGTTTACCCCACTACAAGTGAAACAATCAGTTGTAGGGTATGGTAAGGCGACTAAGGAACAGGTCATTTATATGACACAGCGGTTATTAAATTTGCCATCTAAGCCTCATCCAGATGATGTAGCAGATGCGTTAGCAGTGGCGATTTGTACAGTACATTCGGTTAATGTGAGAAGAGATCTTGCGTGTGCCAAATCACCACTATCAACAGCACGAATCCAGAGTTGTTGGGGGGGAAAATTATGATTGGTTATGTGCGAGGGACGGTATCTCATATCCTAACAGACCACTGTTTAATTGATGTCCAAGGAATGGGATATCGTGTGTTTATTGCGGCAGCAACTAGGCAGAAACTCTCTGTTGGTAAAGTTTCATCATTGTTTACGCACATGCACGTACGTGAAGATGCAATTTTATTATATGGATTTTATACTCAGGATGAGTATGATTTATTTTTGACTTTAATTTCAATTAATGGAATTGGACCTAAAGTCGCAATGGGAATTTTATCAGCAATTGATCCTAATCAATTTCGTATAGCGATTAGCACTAAGAATATTGCTATACTAACTAAACTTCCAGGTATAGGTAAAAAAACAGCGGAAAGAATAATTTTGGAGTTGAAAGATAAGATTGCTGCTATTACAGATGACGATACCACAGAAGCTCATGTAACGGCGGTTTCTGGTGATATTGTTGATGAAGGAATTATGGCCTTACTTGCTTTAGGTTATAATCAGAATGAAATTATGCCTATTGTCAAAAAAATTGGTAAAAATGCTCAATCAGTAGAGGTCTTAATCAAATTAGCCCTTCGGGAGTTAGTAGGGGGAATTCGTAAATAATGGAGGAACGAATTATTACTGGTAGTGAGCAAGAGGTCGATAATTGGCAGTACAGTCTTAGACCACGCCTATTAAATGAATATATCGGTCAAGATCAAGTTAAAAATAATCTTTCCATATTTGTCCAGGCAGCCCTCTCACGGGGAGAAGCATTAGATCATGTACTATTATATGGCCCTCCTGGCTTGGGTAAAACTACACTGGCTGGTATTATCGCCAATGAACTCGGTGTGAATTTTCGGGTAACATCAGGGCCAGCAATTGAACGTGCTGGAGATTTGGCAGCACTACTCACTAATTTAGGGGAAAAAGATGTATTATTTATTGATGAAATTCATCGACTCTCTAGAAATGTTGAGGAAGTACTGTATTCGGCCATGGAAGATTATGCGTTAGATATTATTATTGGTAAGGGACCTAGTGCTCGCTCTATACGTCTCGATCTAGCTCCTTTTACTTTGATTGGTGCTACAACCAGGGCTGGAGCCTTGGCTGCACCTCTGCGGGATCGGTTTGGCGTAATTTGTCGGTTAGAATATTATCATACTGAAGATTTAGTCTATATTGTGAATCGGGCAGCAGAGATATTAAAGGTTGAGATTGATGTTGGCGGAGCCAATGAAATTGCTAAAAGATCTCGAGGAACACCGCGAATTGCCAATCGATTATTAAAGCGGGTAAGAGATTATGCTCAAATTGTTGGCAAGGGTATTATTACAGATGTTATTGCTGATAAGGCATTGGCCATGCTCGAAGTGGATAAATGCGGCCTTGATAAAACTGATCGTAATATGTTGCTGGCGATTATTCAAAAGTTTAACGGTGGACCGGTGGGTATTGATACCTTGGCAGCTGTTATTAGTGAAGAGAATGAGACCATAGAAGATGTATATGAACCATTCTTATTACAAATGGGTTTTTTGCAGCGCACTCCTCGGGGGCGGATCGCTACCCAATTGGCATATGAGCATTTGGGTATAGCCTATAAACGTGATGAACAAGGCAGTATACTATAATCTCTAATAAGGAGAATTATTTTGAAGTATGCATTCTATTCTATTCTGTTACCAATAGCATTAGTAATGGGTTTTTTTGTCCAGACTGCTCAAGCTGAGCCCCTACAATCAACAATCAGGGTTGGTATTTTGTCGAATCAGGAGAATGTATTAATTTCAGCAGATACTAAATTTGAAATTTTAAATGGGGAAACAGGACAATTATTAGTACATTTAGCTGCTGGAGAAAAAGCGACTATTTCTGTTAAAGGAAAAACTCTTAGCATTAATGGTAAACTAACAAAAGCCGTGAAGATTAGTGTTCTAACGTCTAAAAATAATGGTGAGCATTATATTGAAGTCAATAAAAAACAGTATCGTGGTAACATTGATATTCATATTACTCACGGAAGTGCAGTGCTTACAATTGTAAATACATTGCCAATTGAACAATATTTGTATGGTGTTATTGCCAAGGAAATGTCACCTAGTTGGCACTTCGAAGCTCTTAAGGCCCAGGCTGTAGCAGCACGAACCTATGCTTTGTACAATCTGAATAAACATCAAAATGATGATTATGATGTGTGTGCTACAACAGACTGTCAGATATATGACGGGCGAGAAAGTGAAGTAACACAGGTCATTAAGGCTGTTGACAATACATCAGGGCAAGTTATTATGGCACAAGGGAAAGTTATTCCTGCTTATTTTCATAGTAGTTCTGGTGGTTATACTGAAAATAGTGAAAATGTATGGGGTACATATGAGTCCTATTTGCGTGGTGTAGTTGATTATGACCAGAATTCACCTCTGTATAAATGGGAAAAAAAGTTAACAACTAATGAATTAACAGCAGCAATCAATAAAGCAGGGTATACTATTGGTATCATTAAGGCCATTGAACTTCCACCGCTGACGTCTAAACCGATGAATACTCCTGAACGTGGGGTGTCAGGGCGGGTGAAAGTAATACAGTTTATTGGTTCTACTGGCAGTGCCCAGTTAACTGGTGAGCAACTACGTAAAATTCTGGGTTTAAAGAGTACTTTATTTGATGTTAGTGTCATGGTACCTGTAGAGCAGGCTGTGGATTTTGGGCAAAGTTTTATTACAGATAAAAAAGAGATACATCGGATTAGTGGTAGGCCAAATGAGATTATAGTGATTTCAGGATTTGGTTGGGGGCATGGTTTAGGGTTATCTCAGTGGGGCGCCAAAGCAATGGCTGAACAAGGCCCACAGGGGGATTCCACATATTTTAAAGAGATCTTGAAACACTACTATCAGGGAACTACCATCAAAAAAGTTTTCTAAAGGAGTTTCGTTACATGTTGTTATCTGATTTTGATTATTTTTTACCAGAAGAGCTGATTGCTCAACATCCATGTGAGCCTCGTGATCATTCACGATTATTAGTATTAGATAAAAATACAGGCACTACAGCTCATCAGCATTTTTATAATTTACCTGAATATTTAAGGGCCGGTGATACTATAGTTTTTAATGATACTAAAGTTATTCCAGCGCGCTTAATTGGTGCTAAGGCTGAAACTGGCGGTAAGGTAGAAGTTTTTTTATTAAACCGCAAATCAGGTGATGAATGGGAAGCATTAGTAAAGCCAGGCAAAAAAGCTAGACCAGGTGCAATCATTACATTTAGTGATGAATTATGCTGTGAAATAGTGGAGACTACAGATTTTGGCGGGCGTCTTGTTCGGTTTAGATTTGATGGTGTGTTCGAAGAAATATTAGATAAATTAGGACAAACACCATTGCCACCTTATATTAAGGAAGAATTGGCAGATAAAGAAAGATATCAAACTGTTTACGCTCGTGAGCGTGGTTCGGCGGCTGCTCCAACTGCAGGGCTGCATTTTACCAAGGAATTAATGAATAGACTGTCGGAAAAAGGCATAAACTTGGCATTTGTTACTTTACATGTAGGGCTGGGTACTTTCAGGCCAGTCAATACAGATAATATCACCAACCATGTCATGCATCGGGAGTATTATTCAGTATCACCAGAAGCGGCTCAGCTTATTAATAAAACTAAAAAGCAAGGCGGCAGAGTCATTGCAATAGGTACTACAGCAATACGCACATTAGAAACAGCGACCATTAATGGTGTGCTTGCAGCTAAAAGTGGCTGGACTGAAATTTTTATTTATCCAGGGTACTGTTTTAAAATGGTTGATGCTGCAGTAACTAATTTTCATCTACCAAAGTCCACATTATTGATGCTGATTAGTGCGCTGGCTGGGCAGAAAAGTGTTTTATCTGCCTATCAGGTCGCAGTGGCTCAGCAATATAGATTTTTTAGTTTTGGGGATGCAATGTTGATTATCTAGGAGGGAAATAATGGCAGTCACTTATGAATTAATTAAGCGTTGCTCTAAGACAGGAGCGCGAGCAGGGCGTTTACATACGCCCCATGGCAGCTTTGATACACCAATTTTTATGCCGGTAGGCACGCAGGCTACAGTAAAAGCAATGTCGCCTGATGAACTTAAAGATATGGGCGCAGGGATCATTTTAAGTAATACCTATCATTTATATCTCCGTCCTGGGCATGAATTGGTGGCTGAGGCGGGCGGGTTACATAACTTTATGAACTGGGATAGGGGAATTCTGACTGATAGTGGTGGTTTTCAAGTATTTAGTTTAGGGCCATTACGTAAAATTACGGAGGAGGGTGTTACTTTCCGTTCACACATTGATGGATCCAAGCATTTTCTTTCACCAGAAAAAGCCACAGAAGTACAAATGGCACTTGGGTCGGACATTATTATGGCGTTTGATGAATGTATACCTTATCCTGCTGATCATGATTACACCCGAAAGTCTACAGAGAGGACTACACGTTGGGCTGAACGGTGTAAGGAGGCTCATACCCGAGCAGATCAGGCTTTGTTTGGTATTGTCCAAGGTGGTATGTATAAAGATCTAAGAACAATGAGCGCTCAGGCTTTAATTGCTTTAGATCTGCCAGGTTATGCAGTTGGTGGACTCAGTGTCGGTGAGCCCAAACCTTTAATGTATGAAATTCTTGAACATACGGTCCCACTTTTGCCTGAAAATAAACCACGGTACTTGATGGGAGTTGGTACACCTGATTGTTTAGTTGAAGGTGTTATGCATGGTCTTGATATGTTTGATTGTGTATTTCCTACTCGCGTAGCACGTAACGGTACTGTAATGACAAGCTATGGACGATTAGTGGTTAAAAATGCTGAATATGCAAGAGATTTTAGACCTCTTGATGAAAAATGCAGTTGTTATGCCTGCCGTAATTTTTCTCGGGCGTATATCAGGCATTTGTTTAAAACCGATGAAATTTTTGGTTTAAGATTAACGACAATCCATAATTTACATTTTCTGTTGAATTTTATGAGGGAAATGCGCAAAGCAATTCTAGAAGATAACTTTGTGGAGTTTAGACAAGAGTTTTTAGCACAATATAAGTCAAGTTAAAGAGGATTTCAGTTTTTGATGTGGAATATACTGTTAAGGAGCAGATTAGATTAAAAAATAGGAGTGATTATATTGTCAGGTATTTCACAGGAGACGCTTCAACTGTTAGCGTCTTACGGACCAATTGTATTAATGGGGGTAGTTTTCTACTTCTTACTTTATCGCCCGCAGAAAAAGCAACAGCAACAACGTGCTGAAATGTTAAATAATTTGAAAAAAGGTGATCGGGTTATTACGGCCGGTGGTATGTATGGCACTATTACATCTTTAGATGCTAAAAAAGTCACATTAAAAGTGGCAGAAAAAATAGAGATGGATTTTCTGCGTACTTCAGTACAGAGTTATCAAAATTCTCCCAAGAAGGATTAGTGTCTAGTATATGAAAGAACTGTTGCGTAAAGAATCACTGGCTAAAAGACGCATGCTAGATAAAGAATTTATTGCCATACAAAGCGATAAGATGGCTAAGCTATTATATGCTTCGCCGTTTTATCAAAACTCAAAAGTTGTAATGCTGTTTTTGTCGATGCCAGATGAGCCGCAAATGATAAATATTATAGAGCATGCTTGGCAGCAGGGAAAGACGGTTTGTGTACCACATATGCGGCAACAATTTGGTGTAATGGATGCAGCACGAATTGATAGTATGGATGGTCTAGTGCGGGGAAGGCTTAACTTAATGGTTCCTAATCCTGCTAATTTAAGCTTGGTTGATCCAGAATTGATTGATTTAATAGTTGTACCTGCAGTGACTTATGATTATCACGGAAATAGGCTAGGTATGGGGGCTGGTTACTATGATAGATTTATCCCTCATGCATGCAATGCTATACTGATTGGTGTAATAGGGGCGTCGCAGATAGTAGATAGAGTACCGACCGGGCAGTACGATCAGTCTGTGCATTATTTGTTAACGGAAGATGCAATTATACATTGTACAGGCAAGAACTAAATTTTCTTTAGATTATATAGCTAGGTGAAAAAAGATGGAGATTAAAATAGGCATTGCTAAAATAACCAAATATGCTATGGCGGAATGTGGGGACAGTGTTGAAATCGCTGAAAGGCCTAGTGGTGGCATTTCAGCGATTTTAGCAGATGGACAGGGGAGCGGTAAGTCCGCTAAAATTACGAGTAGTTTGGTGGTCAATAAGGCTGCGGCATTAATCGCTGATGGTGCTCGTGATGGGGCAGTAGCAAGGGCTGTTCATGATTACCTCTATGTAGTAAAGGATGGGAAAGTATCATCAACCCTTACTCTAATTAGTGCTGATCTTGATACCCAAACTGTAGTGTTTAGTCGAAATTCAAACTGCCCGGTGATTGTTAAGCATCAATATGGTATTGATGTTTACGATGATGAGATTAGTTCCATTGGTGTTCATAAAAGGATGAAACCATTGATGTATCAAATGCCATTAGAAGTGGGAATGCTTTTAATATCCTATACTGATGGTATTCAGGCTGCAGGACGTAAACGTGGTAAAACCATGAATTTTGATATGATCCAGAAGCTGATTATTGATAATAGTGCAGAAGATGCCACATTTATCGCAGAAAGTATTTTAGAATATGCTTTGGGATTGGATGATTATCGTCCCAGTGATGATATGACTGTTGTTGTGATGGGCATATGTGATACTGAAAGCATACATAATATCCAAAGGATGAGTGTGTCATTTCCGTGTTAGAATGGTGATAAAATGCGAGTGGTAGTTGCGGGTGTTTGCGTTTCAGGTAAAACAACCTTAGTTAAGTCACTGCGAGATTTAGGGATTGATGCGTATAATGTTGCGCAAGAACATTCGGTTATAAAAAAGTTATGGAATCATAAGCAACCTGATATACTAGTAGTATTGGATGCTCAAATGAAAACAATTCGTCAGCGCCGAGTGGTGCCATGGGATGAAGATCGGCTTGCTGTGCAGCGTAAAAGACTTTCTGACGCTTATGCGCATGCTGATTTATATATCCAAACAGATGAGTTGAGTAAGGATGAGGTCGTCCAAAATGTAATAGAACATATCAGGAGGAATAGCCATGCTGAAAATTACTGTTGAAGATTTGAAAAAAGATCATGAAATATCTGTATATCTGACTCGCAGCACTGAATATCTTGGACGCATTGGTTTTACTGAACATGGTAAGCGTCATGCGACAATGATATCTGAGAGAGCCTATAATGTTTTAAAAGAGCTGGGTTATAAGGAACGTGATTGTGAATTAGCGGCAGTTGCGGGCTATATACATGATATCGGAAATATGATTAATCGTTATAATCATGGCGGTAGTGGCGCTGTTATGGCTTATACTATTTTATCCAGATTAGGTATGCCGCCGGACGAAATTGCCTTGGTCATTTCCGCAATTGGCAATCATGAAGAAGAACGGGGTAATGCCATTAATCATATTGCCGCAGCCTTAATCTTGGCTGATAAGTCAGATGTGCATCGCAGCCGCGTGACCAATAAGGATTTTGCAACATTTGAAATCCATGATCGGGTAAATTATGCTGCGAATAGCAGTCAACTAGTGATAGACAAGGAATTACGCACCATTGCTCTGGAAATAACCATTGATACTAATATTTGTCCAGTGATGGAATATTTTGAAATATTTTTGGCACGGATGATTATGTCGCGGCGCGCTGCGCATTTTTTGGATTGCCATTTTAAATTAGTCATTAATAATAATCAGTTATTATAAACTATATAGTAGAAGATTGGGGGAGTGTTCTTTGAGATGGGGGAATTTAACTAAGTTTTCGGTAGTAGTATTGGGGATATTAGCAGTTTTTGGCTATTATATTTCACCTTTGGCTACATCAATAAAACAAGGGCTTGATTTACAGGGTGGTACTCATGTGGTGCTTGAAGCCGTTGATACACCAGAAGCTAAAGTTGATGAGGATGCTGTACAGCGGGTTGTAAAGATTATTGAAAAACGTGTTAACGAAATCGGTCTAACTGAACCAATCATTCAACGTCAGGGTGAACGACGTATTATTGTTGAATTACCTGGCATTAGTGAGCCTGAAAAAGCAATTGAAATGCTGGGCAAAACCGCATTACTAGAGTTTCAGGATGAAAGTGGTAAGACTGTCATGACCGGTAAAGATTTAAAGGATGCTAAAGCACAAATTGAGCAGAATAAAAATAACGTCGTGGCTTTAGAATTTTCTGCTGAAGGTGCTAAGTTGTTTGGTGATTTGACGACTAAGAACGTCAGCAAACATATTAGCATTTTACTAGATAAGAAAGTATTGACGAACCCAGTAGTCAATGAACCTATTCTTGGTGGTAAGGCCGTTATTACTGGTAGCCGCACAATAGAGGAAGCTCAAGAGTTGGCTATTTTGCTGCGTTCTGGCTCATTGCCTGTAAAAGTCGATGTGTTAGAGATGCGCACCGTAGGTCCAACCCTCGGACAAGATTCCAAAGAAAAAAGTAAAATTGCTTTTGCCATTGGTGTCGGAGCAATAATTATTTTTATGCTATTGTTCTACAGAATGTCAGGTTTTGTGGCCAATATAACATTATTATTGTATGTTTTGATGTTGCTTTTCGCATTGAAGATGCTTAATGCTACATTGACATTACCTGGTATTGCAGGGATTATTCTATCGATAGGTATGGCCGTGGATGCCAATGTATTAATTTTTGAACGATTTAAGGAAGAATACCGTGCAGGTAAAACCTTACGGGCAGCCATGGATGCTGGCTTTAGCCGTGCATTTGCAACAATCTTTGATTCGAATTTAACAACTTTACTTGCTGTTGCTGTTTTATTTTTCTTGGGAACTGGCCCAATAAAGGGTTTTGCTATTACACTCGGACTAGGTATTGTATTGAGTATGTTTACGGCAATTACTGTTACAAGGTTTATGCTAAAAATGCTCATGCACACTAATGTATTTAAAAACGGCAAAATTTTTGGGGCATAGGGGGTGCATGAATGATGAAGTTTGATATTATCGGTAAAAGATATTGGTTTTTTGCGTTGTCGGCCTTTGTTATGATTCCAGGATTGCTTTCCATCGCATTACAGGGCTTTAATTTAGGTATTGATTTTACGGGGGGCACATTACTGGATTTAAAATTTGCCCGTCCTGTTAGCGTTACTGAAGTGCGTGCTGCATTACAAGAGTACAAGTTGGAAAATAGTACAATTCAGTTGTCTGCTAGCGGTCAAATTGAGGCTTCACCGAATGTATTTATTCGCACTCGTGAACTTTCTGATGACGAGAGACGTACTGTTTTGTCAGGGATGGAGAAGTCCCTGGGTAATTTTGATACTCTGAGAGCGGAAAAAGTTGGGGCAGTTATTGGATCGGAGTTGACCAGGAATGCAATTCTTGCAGTAGTGGTATCCTGGATCTTCATGATTGTTTATATTACTTATCGTTTCGAGTTTAAGTTTGCCGTTTCCGGCATTCTTGCCATAGTTCATGATCTAATAGTAGTGATTGGCGTATTCTCGTTACTTCAGAAGGAAATTGATGCCTCCTTTATAGCAGCGATTCTCACCATCGTTGGTTATTCTATTAATGATACCATCGTTATTTTTGACCGTATTCGGGAAAATTTAAAAACACATAGCAAAACAGAGAGTTTTTCTCAACTGGTTAATCGTAGTATTTGGCAAACCATGACTCGTTCTATTTATACGGTATTGACGGTCGTATTTGCTACTGTGGCATTATATCTCTTTGGTGGAGAGACTACTAAAAATTTCTCACTAGCACTGTTGATAGGTTTTATGAGTGGTGCATATTCTTCTATTTTCAATGCCAGCCCAATTTGGGTGACTTGGAAAGAGTATGAAGACCGTAAACGAATTGCTGCAAAAACTGGTGGTTCCAAGTAAAGAGACTCTATTTTTAAATGGCTGATGCATGGTTATTATTAACCTTTGCATCAGCCGTTTTTTATCGGAATCAGAAAGTATGGGTTTTACGAACCGCAGAGGCGCAGAGGACACAGAGGCTAAATAATAACAAGCTTTTCTCTGCGTTCTCTGTGCCTCTGCGGTAAATCGTTCTTATCTTTAGGACAGTTATTTTCTTATCACCAAATTTATGCTTGCTTAATATCATATTAGCAGTAAAGGTGGTGAATCTATGTGGATGTTATTACCAGTATTTTGCTTAGCTATTGTTCATATATCAGGAAATAATGTGGCAGTAATACCAGATATGGCTGGGGCCTTGGATCATGATACTTATATCAGCACAATAGTTGCCTATATTATATTAGGAATCATTATTGCAGCAATTACAGCTTGGATTGGCGTTAGAACCAGCCAGGATCTAGTAGTTGTCGCAAGGTCCATATACGGGACGCGGGGGAAAAAAGTACTGGCTCTAGCCCTATTATCCATAAGTATTCCAGCAAGTGCTTTAACAGGTGGCTATTATGCTGGTGAAATTGTGCATAGATTGACAGGTATACCTTACGCAGTTGCAGCTTTAGCTTGTTTGGCCCTATTTTCACTGTTAGCTGTAGGCTATTGTCACGAATTGCTGAAAATATCCAATTATATTGGGTTATTATTAATACCAATTCTGATATTTATCTTTTTCCTACATGATTTGCAGTTTAATTCAGTTATCCTTAAAGGGGATCAGGTGAATTGGCTGCTTGTTTTAGGATTAACTGGTTATAATGTTGGGGGGATGTGGTCAGCACTAGTTGTGGAAACGGCAGCATACTTGTCACAGAAAGGTAGTAAGGCTATATTGTTAGTTATATTGGCTAAATTAGTAGAAGGCATTTTTACACTGTGCATGGTTTATTTAGTTTTATCAACTGGTGCCCAGGGGCCGTTGGCATTGTCAGCTGTGGTTAGTAAGGTTGGCGGAGAGCTTATGATAGATATATTTGATATAGTATTATTTTGTATTTTTGCGAATACGATGGCGCCAGCTATGCTCGTTAATGCGCGGCAATTCAGTAGTCTCACAGGATTATCATTTTGGCCAGCTTTGTTACTGGCAGCTAGTATTGTTTATGTGGTCAGTTTTTTGAATTTCTCACTGATTTTATCGATAATGGGTTATACAGCCTTATTGATGATTTTATTTATTATTTACACTGCATATTTTTTACATAAATATGGGATAAATCAGCAATAATGTTAAATAGAAGGTTTATAATAATAACTTTGAGCTAAGTGAGAAAAGGATATGTTGATAATAAATTTTATGATAATATTGATAATGTTTATCGGACTCATGTGCACACTGGCACCTAGATTGTATGGGACAGTGATTATTTTGGTAGCAGCCGGCATATATGCTGTTATCATTGGCGTGAGTGTATTTCCCTTGTGGGTGGCAGTTAGTCTGTTAATGTTGACTTTAATGGCTGAAGTTGTGATAAATGGGCTGAGAATTTTTATGACTAGGCATTGTGAAGTATCAAGGATATATAGTATTAATACCACTGTGTGTAACTTGGCTGGTATAGTGGTTGCTGATGCCTTATTAGGAGCGTTGATCGGCATCACCCTTTGGGAATTGCTGGTAGGCAAGACCTT
>Ga0316602_10000610_pt1 | contig 15686 bp, 12 predicted proteins | sample OWC_soil_day10_C_FD_203103 | JGI IMG/M metagenome (GOLD analysis project Ga0316602, IMG submission 203103) | Wetland soil microbial communities from Old Woman Creek delta, Ohio, United States - OWC_soil_day10_CT | ecosystem: Environmental > Terrestrial > Soil > Wetlands | place: USA: Ohio... | reverse complement strand
GGTAATGTTGATCTAATCATGGTACCTAATATTGAGACTGGCAATGCCTTAGGAAAGTCTCTGATTTATTTTGCTAAAAGTAAAATGGCAGGTATTGTCCTAGGGGCAACACACCCTATTGTCATGACTTCAAGATCTGAGACACCAGAGGGAAAAATGAATTCCATTGCCTTAGCTTGTTTGGTCAAGCCGTTAGGGTAGAATGTGAAAAAACGATATAAATAGAGGGAATCCTTGATGGACACAAGGATTCCCTCTATTTATATCGTTAGATATGGGATGTGCTTACAATGGAAAGATGGGGATTTTCTGCTAGGTTAATTTCTATAGGTGGAGAATAGGCAGTTCCATCAGGGTAGGCAATAAGACGGATCATCGGCTGCCGAGGGGTATTTTCTAATAAAGAGACTACAATAGCCTTTTCCCCTGTATTTAGCAGGACCTCCATTCCTGGAAAATATAAGGCCATTTTAGATAAGAATATTTTGCCGAAATGCTCGTCAAAAGCAGTTCCTAAACCAGAATGAATAATATCATATGCCTCTTCCAAATTCATAGCTTTACGGTATGGACGGCACCCTGTAATCGCTTCATACACGTCGGTAATTGCCAATAAACGAGCATAATTTAGAATTTCTTCGCCCTGAAGTCCTCGCGGATATCCTGTACCATCTATTTTTTCATGATGCTGCCATGCCATATGAGCAACAAGGCTTGACAGTTCCCAGCGCTTTTTCAACAATAAATTAAATCCAGACTGTGGATGTTGCTTAATGATGCCAAATTCCTTTTCCGTCAAGCGATCCGGTTTATTGATAATTTTTTTATCGACTTTCATTTTACCGACATCGTGAAGTAGGGCACCACAAGTAATTTCTTTGATTTGGGGAATGGAAAAACTACAAGAATGAGCCAACAAAGCAGCATAAATAGCACAATTTAAGGAGTGATCTAAGGTGTAGTCATCATGAGTTGCAATTCCAGTTAATTGGATGCTTATGGAGGGTTGAATAATTAATTCTTCAACGATATCAGAGGCAATAGAACTGATGGAATCTATGGCAAAAGCTTCTTTATTATGAATTTTTTCCATAGTAGAACTTAATATAGAGAATGCTCGTTGTTGAGTTTCTATAGATAAATATTCTGGAATCGCTATATCTGCATATCTTTCGTCGTGAATAAAGAGCGTTTTTACTTTCAACCTTCGTAATTTGTGAAGGTACACTTCCGTTAGCCTAACTCCTGAAGCCAGCAAGATGTGTCCTTTTCTGCTGTAAAGATTTCGTGCTAATATCATACCTGGGTGTACTTCTGTTAACCTAATCTGTCGCAAAATGAAAGCTCCTTTATTTTCAAAAAAATCAGCAATACGTAATTGTTTACCTAGTATATACGATAGGGAGAATCACACAAAAAAACTTAACCGCAGATATGAGGCAGTTAAGCTTTTCATCATATGCAGCGTGGCGATCATAGATTATAAATCCTTAGACCCTATAGCTTTGCGTCCTTACCTTTCAGTAAGTTTGCCAATATAAAATTTAAGAAAACAGGATAATTATAGTATTAAAACAAAATGATACCACATAAAAAGAGCGAATTATGTCATAATTTGAAGAAAAATAAAAATAATTTATTTTGATAAAGGTTTTATGTAGAGATTGGTATATTTTTTACGATATCATCATAGAAGTAAATAGTGGGTTTCTAACGTACGGGAGGCGGCTGTTATGCTATCACCCAGTTTGGAAGATTATTTAGAAGAATTATATCGCTTTTCTTTATATAATGATATTGTGCGGGTTACCGATATAAGCCGAAAATTGAATGTATCGCTGCCCTCTGTAAGTAAAGCGTTACGCAAATTAAAAGCTGGGCAATATATAAATTATCAACGCTACGGCATTATTGATCTGACTGATAAAGGAAAAAAAACGGGAAACTTCTTAGTCGAGAGAAATAAGATATTGCAGGAATTTCTCACTTTGATTTGTGCTGATTGTGATATAGCAGCAGAGGCAGAGGCTATGGAGCATTATCTTTCTAAACAAACGATCAAATCGATCCAATTGCTCGTAAAATTTATGCAAGATCATACTGAATGTTATAATATTTTTTTAGAGTACGTGATGAATCAAGAAGAGAAGGAAGAAGAATGATGTACAATATCCCTATTCTTAGCAAATTTGAGAATAGGGATATTTTTTTTATGACAGCCCGATTATCTTATTTCAAGTTAGCATAGATCAATTTTTTTTCTTTGCGGACAAGAGTTATAAACGCTTTCATGGAATCATTAAGCCACTTATTTTTATGATATACCAAAAAAGCATTCATCTGAACTTCTGTTCCTCTCCAAGGAAGAACGACAAGCTCTCCTACTTGGATTTCTTTTTGCACAGAGACTAAAGGGAGGAGGGTTATACCTGAATTATGTATTACCAGCTGTTTAATTACTTCTATTTGACCTATTTCCAGGACTGTTTTTAAGCGTATACCCGCATGTTCTAAATCCTTTTCTAGTGCAAGCCGATAATTACTGCCTGATTCAACAAGGACGAGAGTCTGATCTCTAAGGTGCTTAGGTTCTACTTCTTCCAGCTTAGTAAGAACATGCGTAGGGGAAGAAAGAAGAACAATTGGTTCAGGCCATAATAAGGAGTAAGTTAAATCAGGATCGGAAAAAGAGGGTTCGAGAAAAAATGCAAGATCAAGTATATTTTTTCGCAGCAAAGCGCGAAAATCACTACTGATACCCACTTTAAGATTCAATTCTACAGTGGGATAGAGTAAATTATATTCTTTGATTAATGCTGTCATTCGAAATACACATAGAGATTCTGACATTCCTATGGTTAAAGGGCCAGAGGGAATATGGGATTTATGCAGAGCACTCTTAGATTCACATTCCAGCCTTACAATTTTGTCAGCATAATCATAGAATTCCTGACCGTGTTTTGTCAATGTGATTTGTTGACCTAGCCTTTCAAGTAATATTACATTCAATTCTTTTTCAAGTAATTGAATATGAGTCGTTACGGTAGAGGGAGTATAGCCTAAAAAATGAGCAGCTTTAGTGAAAGTACCTAACTTGGCTATTGTTAGGAAAGTCTTAAGCTGACGAATTTCCATATCGTTACCACCTTCAATAAAATCGAATGGCCCTATTCAATCTTTCAAATTTACCCTTGGCTATTTCAATGATAGTATAAGAAACAGGAATATTCAACAAGCAAAATATATGGCACAGTTGGAATTCTTCATTGCAAGAGTCTTTTTTGAAGCTATATTCTGAATATTACCGCAATTAATTGACGTTGAAGGGAGGGAGAGGATGAGTTAATAATAAATATAAGATATTGCAAAGGGCACGGAATTTGCATAGAATTTTGCTCCAATATAATAATAGGAGGCACAAAGAATGTTAAAAAAATATAATCCTTTTCAAAATATGCTTGATGTTCTAGATGATGCAGCAAAAAGACTTGATTTATCTGAAAATGACTACATTACACTGCGGCATTCTGAACGAGAGTTAGTAGTATCGGTTCCAGTGGTTATGGATGATGGGCGCACGGAAGTATTTACTGGTTATCGGGTTCAGCATAACAGTACCAGGGGACCTTGTAAAGGAGGCATTCGATTCCATCCAGAAGCGGATCTAGATGAAGTAAAAGCATTGGCTGCTTGGATGACATGGAAATGCGCAGTAGTAAATATCCCCTATGGTGGGGCAAAAGGCGGCATAAAATGCAATCCTGCCAAAATGAGTGAAGCGGAACTAAAACGAATGGCAAGACGTTATACAGCAATGATTTTACCCATTATAGGACCCGAGCGGGATATACCTGCACCTGATGTCAACACGGACGGAAAAGTGATGGCCTGGATTATGGATACCTTTAGTATGTTAAAAGGTTATGCAGTACCAGGGATTGTAACAGGAAAGCCTGTTGAAATTGGCGGTTCATTAGGAAGAAAAGAAGCGACAGGACGAGGTGTCATGCTAACATTATTAAACTTTTTAGAGAAGATAGGCTTTAAAAAGGAAAGCATGACAGTCGCAGTGCAAGGGTTTGGCAACGTGGGAAGCATAGCTGCAAAGCTTTTACAGGATGAGGGACTGAAAGTAGTGGCAATTAGTGATTCCTCCTGTGCCCTTTATAAAAAAGAGGGAGTTAATGTGGAAGCTGCCATTACATATTCGGAAAGAAATAATCGGCTGCTGACAGGGTATAAAGAAGCTGGTATGGAGCTGATTTCTAATGAAAAATTATTGGCTTTAAACGTGGATGTGCTGGTACCAGCAGCACTGGAAAATCAGATAAAAGAAGAAAATGTTGCAACCATTCAAGCGCGGATCATTATTGAAGCCGCGAATGGTCCGATTACAACCTACGCTGATGAAATTCTTCACCAAAAAGGAATTGTTGTGATTCCAGATATTTTAGCAAATGCGGGAGGTGTTGTCGTTTCCTACTTTGAATGGGTACAAAATGCACAATCCTTTATGTGGGATGAGAATTATATTAATAATAACTTGGAGAAGGTTATGAAAAAGGCTTTTGAAGAAGTTTGGCAAGTTCACATTGAGAAAGGGGTATCAATACGAATCGCAGCCTATATGGTGGCACTTAGTCGGGTTGTTAACGCGAAGAAACTTCGGGGAATATTTCCATAAACACTGTAGTAAAGAAAAACGTATACTGTATATTCTTATAAATATGTTTGACAGAAGGAATTTTATATGCTAATTTAAGTAATAAGTTACAAAAAGCACAATCTAATAAAAAGAAGTAGGTGCCCGTAAGGGCTTAATAGGGAAGTCCGGTTAAAAGCCGGCGCGGTCCCGCCACTGTATTGGTGAGCAACCTCAAGATATGCCACTGGGATGAATTTCCTGGGAAGGTTTGAGCGCGCGATGATCCAGAGCCAGGAGAACTGCCTATTTGACAATCACCGTTTGACCTGCGAGAGATGGGGAGGGGATTATTTGAGCCGTCTATGTTATAGGCTATTTTTAGGGTTGCCTTTTTCCCGAAAATAGCTTGCGAAATGGATTTCTCATATAGTCAACTCTTCGGCGCTGCGCTAGGTTGACTGTATGAGAAATCCATTTTTTATTTTTAAGAAGTATAATAAAAATCGTTTTTTGTAAGGTGGTGAAGTATGCAGTTCGTTCTATTTCGACTTACATTGAATTTTACGTAGAGTACTGTTAGTAAAATAATTATATAGGAATAGGTGCCCGTAAGGGCTTAATAGGGAAGTTCGGTTAAAAGCCGGCGCGGTCCCGCCACTGTATTGGTGAGCAACCTCAAGATATGCCACTGGGATGAATTTCCTGGGAAGGTTTGAGTGCGCGATGATCCAGAGCCAGGAGAACTGCCTATTTGACAATCACCGTTTGACCTGCGATCGATGGGGAGGAGATTATTTGAGTCGTCTATGTTATAGGCTTTTTCAGCTTGCCTTTCTGCTGAAAATAGCTATGGATAATGGATTTCTCTTATAATCATCTCTCTACCACGTGGCTGAGGTGATTATAAGAGAAATCCATTTTTTATTTTCTTATAATGTAAATTCCTTGGTAAAAAAGTAAACAGATGCGTTACAAAGAGTATAGTTAGGATTCATTGTGTTTCAAAAGGTTTTTGGCGACATAAGTACTCATTGATTTTAACAAGCAGGACCTTGAATTGTCGGTGGAGGTAGAAGGGAGGATGGATCTATGACCAAAGAGATATGTCAAATCGGTAGTGAAAAGATGGCTACTGATCTAAGTTCTGTACAAGAACTGTCGAAAGAATTGGAAGCCATTATCAGCTCTTCTTATGATGGGATGTTTATTACCGATGGCAAGGGGATTGTTTTGCGGGTAAATGATGCTTATGAGCGCATTACAGGCATTCAGGCTCGTGAAATACTAGGCAGAAATATGAGACATTTAATTTCAGAAGGGTATTATGACGAATCTGTGACTTTGCTAGTCATAGAAAAGCGTACAACAATTACGATTAATCAAATCGTAAAGGGTGACCATAAAATATTAGTTACCGGAAATCCCATATTTGATGAACAAGGTGAGTTGTTTCGTGTCGTAACGAATGTACGTGATATTACCGAATTGTCCGATTTGCAAAATGAACTTATCCAAACACAAGAACAGACTTTAAAGTATAAAGCAGAGTTATTTCATCTGCGGGCATTGCAAATTCAAGATAAAGATCTCATTTATCGCAGCAGTAAGATGATGCAGATTATTGAATTAGCAATAAAAGTGTCTGGAGTGGATTCCACGGTTTTAATTCATGGTGAATCAGGGACTGGAAAAGAAGTGATTGCAAAATGTATTCACAAATATGGCAAAGGTGCCGATCGGCCTTTCATTCAAATCAATTGTGCAGCCATTCCGGAACAACTTTTAGAATCAGAGCTGTTTGGTTATGAGGAGGGGGCTTTTACCGGAGCCAAAAAAGAAGGAAAAGTGGGACTGTTTGAGTTGGCACAAAACGGTACCTTATTTTTAGATGAAATTGGAGATCTGCCATTACTGCTGCAGATTAAACTGCTCAGAGCTATACAAGAAAAAAGTTTTATGCGGGTGGGGGGAACGAAAATCATTTCCATAAATGCGAGAATCATTGCTGCCACCCATAGAAACCTTATTCAGATGATCAAAGATATGACTTTTCGCGAAGATTTGTATTATCGATTGGCAGTAGTACCCATTTATTTGCCACCACTGCGGGAGCGTAAAGAAGATATCCCATTATTAATTATGCACTTTATGAAGAAGTTTAATCAACGTTTTCAATATAACAAAAAAATAGCATCACCAGTGATCTGTAAACTAGCTGATTACTCGTGGCCAGGTAATGTACGTGAATTGGAAAATGTCATTGAACGCATGATTGTGATGGCACCTCATGAAGAAATTACAATGGATTTATTGCCTGAATCTATTTTGCATAGAACTTTTTTGCCCAAACAAGGAGCCAAACTAAAGGATGCTGTAGCACAAACGGAAGTCTATGTATTAAATCAAGCCTACAAAGAATATGGCTGCTGGCAGAAAGTATCTGATGTATTGGGCATGAATCGAGCAACCATATTTCGTAAAGTTGCGAAATATGGTATAGGGAAAAAATAAGTCGCAATTTAAAGAGTGCTGCAAAATTGCACAAACCCCATTCATACCATAGGGGAAGCTGCTCATGATAAGAAGATCTGTTGCAGGATTGAGAGTTCTATCAAAACTTTAAAATGAACATTGAGTAAGAAAAATACGGGATTTGCATGAAAAATATTCTTTGGCATGAAAATTGCATAATTCAAAAGAGAAGGAGAAAAATCGGAAAAAGAGGTGGATACATGAAAAAAACTACAGTGGAAGAAAAAATTCGACCTATACTAGATGCGTATCGTGCAAATGTAGAATTAGTGGAAGTGAGTCGAGATAAATTTCTCAAAGTAAGAGTTACCGGAACCTGCGTTACATGTCATGGTGCCCAGCAAAGAATTGTAGAAATGATGGAAGAAGCTTATAAAGAAGTCGTATGCCCGGATATAAAAGGAGTAATATTAGTGCAGCCCACCAACAATCATTCGATGGGACAATTGCTGAACTTTACTCGTAAAGATGCGACGAAGCGTTGCCGATATGCAGTGTCAACCAGATGAAATGATGAGTAGTACTCTTTATTTCTCCTGAAAAAAATAATATATTTTGTGCCCAGCACAAGGAAGGACTGATAACTATTATGTTTACATTTACTGAAGAACAAGAAATGCTGCGAAAAGTAATTCGGGAGTTTGTTGAGGCGGAGGTAGCACCAAAGGCTCAGGAATGGGATGAAGCAAATCATTGTCCTGTTGAACTTTTTCCAATGCTGGGTGAGATGGGGATTGTAGGAACATTTGTACCGGAAGAATACGGTGGAGCAGGATTGGGGTTTATGGAAAGAAGTATCTGTCTGGAAGAGCTGGCCAGGCATTCAGCAGGCCTGGCAATTACAGTTATGGCACATCAGCTTTGTATGGGTGGAATCTTGAATTTTGGTTCGGAGGAACAAAAGAAAAAGTATTTGCCTGACTTAGCCACTGGGAAGAAAGTCGGATCTTTATCGTTAACAGAGGCTACTGGAGGCTCTAACTTCATGGGGCAAAAATCAACTGGTGAATATAAAGACTGGCAATGGGTAATCAATGGCAGAAAATGTTTTATCACCAATTCTCATTTGGCAGATGTTGATCTTTGGACCGTCATTACTGGTCAAAATGAAAAAGGTAAGCCCATCATGACTGCATTTATTATTGACAAAGATACTCCAGGACACACTGCCGGCCGTACAGAGCATAAGCTAGGGTTATGTTCTTCCAACACCGGCGATGTCAGTTGTGTGAATGTGAAACTTTCACCGCAGCAGATGCTTAGTCAGGAAGGCGATGGTCCGAAAATTGCATTATCAACGATACAGGAAGTAGGGCGTGCCGGCATGAGTGCTATATGCCTTGGAATACTGCGGGGCTGCCTGGAAGAGTCCGTCAAATTCTCCAATGAACGTATCATTTATGGTAAGCCATTAAATAAACTCATGAACATTCAGTTTGCAATTGCAGAAAATAAATTGGATTATGAATCAGCAAAATTGCTGACGTATCGGGCGGCGTCCATGAAAGATAAAGGATTGCCCTGCGCATGTGAATTTGCCCTTGCAAAATACGCTGGAAACGAAGGGGCAATTCGGGCAGCTAAAAGAACCATCGACATGATGGGCGGCTATGGTGTGATCAATGAATACCCAATCGGCAGATTTCTACGTGACACCTTAGCTGGTTCCACTGCTGGCGGTACTTCCGATATTTTAAAGGTGGTTATTGCTGCAGAAACGCTTAAAGGATAAAATGCACTAACTGACAGGAGGGAAATTTGTGGCATTAAATATAGCAGTATGCATTAAGTCAGTACCAGATCCAAAATGGTATGAAAAAATTACTATTGATATAAAGACAAAAACAATTACAAGAAAAGGTATCCCCAGCATTATTAATCCTGTGGATAAGAATGCTTTGGAAGCAGCACTGCAGTTAAAAGAACAATATGGCGGTAAAGTCACAGTACTATGTATGGCGCCTCCAGGGGCCAAAAATGAGCTTTATGAAGCAATGGCCATGGGAGCTGATGAAGCAGCATTATTATCTGATCTGGCCTTTGCGGGTGCTGATACCCTTGCTACTTCTTATACCCTTGCCCAGGGACTAAATAAATTAGGAAAATTTGATCTAGTTCTTACCGGTACAGAAAGTGCTGATGGAGCTACTGCTCAGGTGCCGGCTCAGCTTGCAGAATGGCTGAAAATACCTCATCTCTGGAATGTAAAAGAGTTTGTACTGGTAACGGAGCAAGAAATCCATGCAAAAGTAAAAATGGATGATGCAGTGGGGGAATATGTAATCCAACTGCCTGCTTTATTGGCTGTTTCACGAGAAGTAAACAAACCTCGCTATACCACTGCTATGGGGGTCATGAAAGCAAGAAAAAAGACGCTGACAATCTTAAGTAAAAATGATTTAGAGCTGAATGAAAGTCTGATAGGTCAGGTTGGTTCTCCTACTTGGTCTGGAGATATTTCTATTCCCTCGCTAGCCCGCAAGGGGCAGGAGCTAAAGGGGACACCAGAAGAAATTGTAACTCAGCTAATTACCAAGTTGCGAGCTGCTGGTATTAACCCAGCTAAGAGAAGGGAGGGGGATGATAAATGAAGCACCAGGGAATTTGGGTAGTGGCAGAGCAGACGGTAAGCGGTATTAGCAGAGTTAGTTTTGAACTACTAGCCAAAGCTAGAGAATTAAAAGAACGAGGAAGAGTGCAAGCTCCTGTAACTGCCGTGCTTCTTGGCGAAAAGCTGGATGATTATTATAGTGCCAAGCTGAAGGAAGCAGGTGCTGAAGCGATTATTCTTATTGATCATCCTGCTTTGCGATACTTCCAAAATGAGACCTACGCCACAGTACTAAAAGCCTTGGCAGAACAAAGACAGCCTAGCATTATTTTAATGGGGGCAACGGCTGCAGGTTCTGATTTGGCTCCTACTCTCGGAGCAAAGTTACGCACAGGAGTATCTGCTCATTGCGTTGATATGCGTCTAAATGAAGAAGGGCATCTTGTAGCTGTTGTTCCAGCCTTTGGCGGAAAAGTTTTAGGAGATATTCTCTGCACTAATTTTCGACCACAGATTGCGACTGTCAGACCTGGAATTTTAGGCAAGGTAATCTGCTATATGAATCAGGAATGCCCTATCGAACAATTTGATATAACCGAAATCCTTGCTCAAGATCAAGGCCGTGTCAAAGCCATTGGCATTACCTACGAGGAAATGAAAGGGGTACCATTGGAAGAGGCAGAACTTGTGGTTGCAGGTGGGTTTGGCATAGAAAGTAAGGAAATTTGGCAGCAACTCGAAACTCTTGCAGCAGTACTGGGGGGAGCTGTAGGTTGTACCCGGCCGCCACTTGATGAAGGGTGGGCTAAGGAATGCCAAATGATTGGCACCAGTGGAAAATCAGTACGTCCGAAAGTCTATATTGGTATGGGTATCTCCGGTGCTACCCATCATATTTGTGGAATGAAGGATGCAGGACTCGTAATTAGTATCAATAAAGATGAAAAGTCACCGATATTTGATGTTTCCGATATTCGTATCACCGCTGATGCGGCAGCAATTCTTCCACTGCTCATTGAAGGATTGCAAAAAAATGAAGATGATGTAATCTGCTGATCGATCCGTTTATATCCATCATGTTGCCTGTAGTTTCCCTATCGGGTATTACAGGTAACATGGAATTTGTAACGGTGCAATTTTAAAGAGGCAGTTCAAGCATGCCGGTGAGAATAAGTTGGATGTCTACAATCATTGGCAAAAGTTTCAGCAAATAGTCGGCTGCTATCCGATAGAACCTAGTAATAGCAGGACGTTAAATAATCAGATGCTCATTACGTAAAGGAGGAAGTTTTATGACAGAACAAACATTGCTGCAGAAGATTGTTAGTCAAGCACAGCGATCCCAAAAAGAAATGGAAAAGTATAGTCAGGTAGAGGTGGATCGATTTGTCAAAGCCATTGGCAAGGTCGTTTATGATAATGCAGAGCTTTTAGCCAAAGAGGCCATAGAAGAAACCGGTATGGGTGTGTATGAAGACAAAGTGGCTAAAAACAAAGGGAAATCCAAGATGATCTGGCTGAGTCTGAAAGATAAGAAATCCGTTGGGATTATAAAAGAAGAACGAGCGAAAGGGCTGCTTTATGTAGCAAAACCTAAAGGTGTTATTGCTGCCATTACTCCAACAACCAATCCGGTAGTCACACCCATGTGCAATGCCATGTTTGCATTGAAAGGACGAAATTCAATTATTGTAGCACCTCATCCGCGAGCTAAGAAATGCTCAGCTCATACAGTACAATTAATGAATGAAGCGCTGCGCAAGCTAGGAGCGCCGGAGCATTTAATTCAAGTCATTGAAGAACCAACAATGGAGTTGACCCAAGGACTGATGAGTGCGGCAGATGTTGTTGTTGCGACTGGCGGTATGGGATTGGTAAAGGCAGCCTATGCCAGCGGTAAACCAGCCTACGGGGTTGGGGCAGGAAATGTGCAGGTCATCGTAGACCGAGAGTATGATTATGATCAAGCAGCCCAGGACATTATCGCAGGACGAAAATTTGATAACGGTATTATTTGTTCTGGAGAACAGTGCGTTATTACACCGATTGAAGAGCATGCAGCCATTATGGAAGCGTTTGCTAAGCATGGAGGCCATTATATTAATTATCCAGAAGACATTGAGCGCTTTCGGCAAGTCATGTTTCCAGAAGGGAAGATAAACACTCAATTGGTTGGGCAGTCAGTGCAGTATATTGCAAATATTGCCGGGGTCAAAGTACCGGATACAGCGAAAATTGTTATTTTACAAGCTACAGGTAAGGGAGAACAAGATATACTTTGTAAAGAAAAGATGTTTCCCTATATGATTACCCTTAGCTATAACACTTTTGAAGAAGCGATTGAAATTGCTAAGACCAATTTATATTACGAAGGGGCAGGGCATACCGCAGCTGTTCATTCACAAAATACAGAGCATATCAAACAAGCGGGAAGATTATTGCCCATCAGTCGTTTGGTCGTAAATCAACCTTCATCTACCGGAGCTGGCGGCAGCATTTATAACGGTTTTAACCCAACTACAACCTTGGGATGCGGTTCTTGGGGCAATAATAGCATATCGGAAAATTTGAGTTATAAACACCTCATCAATGTATCGCGAATCGGCTTTTTTAATCGTGAAGCTGTGCTCCCCAGTGAAGTAGCAATTTGGAATTAAGAAGAAGGAGAGGATGATATGGTCCCCTTTCGGGTTGTCCCGCAAATAGCAATCTATCAAAGATTTGATCAATTCGCTGATGCTTTTAATATCGGTGAAGGTGATCTTCTGATTACTAATGAGTATATTTACAACGCGGGCATGAAAAACGTGAATTATAAAGGAAAAACTTTATTTCAGGAACGGTTTGGTACTGGTGAGCCATCCAATGTCATGATGGATATGCTGTTTGGTGAGGCGCGTAAGTATCAATATAACCGTGTCATTGCAGTGGGAGGAGGAACGGTCATTGACATGGCTAAGCTGCTAACCTTAGGTGGCAATGGAACGGCATCAGACTATTTTAATGGCCTCATACCGCTGGTAAAAGAAAAAGAACTGGTGCTGATTCCAACGACTTGCGGTACTGGCAGTGAAATGACTAATATTTCTATCCTGGAAATTAAAGAACAAAATACTAAAAAAGGGCTGGCGGTAGATGCTTTATATGCCGATTATTCTGTATTAATTCCAGAATTGTTGAAAAGCCTGCCCTTCCAATTCTTTGCTACCAGTTCAATGGATGCGCTGATTCACGCTGTGGAGTCATTTGTAGCTCCCAATTCTAATCAACTGACTGAAGTATTCAGTAACAAAGCTATGGAAATGATCATTGGTGGTTATCAACAAATGATTAAAAAGGGACCCGAGCAGCGTCATGAAATGATTGAGACATTTTTGCTGGCAAGTACCTATGCTGGCATTGCCTTTGGCAACACTGGCGTGGGGGCAGTTCATGCTATGTCTTATCCCTTGGGCGGCGTATACCACGTTCCTCATGGCGAAGCAAATCAGCAGCTTTTTACGGAAGTCTTTCGGACTTACAAAAAGACAAAGCCAGTAGGCAAGATTGAAAGCCTGGAAACTCATTTGGCCGAAATATTAGGAACATCCTTAGTTCGAGTTTGGGATGAATTAGAATGTGTATTGGAGAAGATCTTGCCTCGTAAACCTTTGAAGGAATATGGCATGAAACGCGATGAAATCGTAGGATTTGCTGATAGTGTATTAGAAAATCAGCAGCGGCTCTTAAAAAATAACTATGTGGCATTATCAAAGCAGCAAATGGTTGCTATCTATACTCGGTTATATTAATTGAAGATTTTTAAAATAAATAGGAGGTTTTAGAAAATGGCAATGAAAACACCAGAGCAATATGAGGAAAGTTTGCGCAATTTGAATTTGAAAGTATACCTACAGGGAGAATTAGTAGAAAATCCTGTGGATCATCCTGTAATTCGCCCATCTTTAAATTCTGTAAAAAAAACCTATGAACTAGCACAAATGCCAGAATATCAAGAGTTGATGACGGCAACATCTCACCTAACGGGTGAGAAGGTCAATCGTTTTTGCCACTTGCATCAAAGTACCGAGGATTTAGTGAAAAAAGTTAAAATGCAGAGACTCTTAGGACAAAAAACAGCCGCATGCTTCCAACGTTGTGTGGGCATGGATGCAATTAATGCGGTCGATAGCGTAACCTTCGAAATGGATCAAAAACTAGGAACGAACTATCATGATCGCTTTAATTCGTTTCTGCAGAAAATGCAGGAGGAGGACTGGACGGTTGATGGCGCCATGACCGATCCCAAGGGAGATCGGAGCCTTTCGCCCAGCAAACAGGCTGATCCGGATTTGTTTCTTCATGTGGTGCAAAAAAGAGCGGATGGCATCGTAGTTAGCGGTGCGAAGGCACATCAAACAGGTGCAATTAACTCTCATTGGATCTTAGTCATGCCAACCATTGCTATGGGGAAGGAGGATGCTGACTATGCTGTATCTTTTGCTGCACCTGCAGATGCAAAAGGTGTGTTCTATATTTATGGACGGCAATCCTGTGATACCCGCAAATTGGAAGGCGGAGATATTGATGTCGGTAATAAAGAATTTGGCGGACATGAAGCATTGATGGTTTTTGATAAGGTTTTCATTCCATGGGATGACGTATTCATGTGCGGTGAATATGAATTTAGTGGCAGTTTAGTCGAACGCTTTGCAGGCTATCATCGGCAAAGCTATGGTGGCTGCAAAGTTGGCGTAGGGGATGTGCTGATTGGTGCAGCGGCCTTGGCGGTAGAATACAATGGTGTTGAAAAAGCTTCCCATATTAAAGATAAATTAATTGAAATGATTCATTTAAATGAAACATTATATTCCTGCGGCATCGCCTGCTCTGCTGAAGGTAAAAAGACAGCATCTGGCAACTACATTATTGATTTGCTCTTAGCCAACGTATGTAAACAGAATATTACTCGACTTCCTTATGAAATTGCCCGTCTGGCAGAAGACATTGCCGGCGGACTTATGGTTACTATGCCATCAGAACAAGATCTGCGTCATCCGGAGATTGGCAAAGTAGTAGAAAAATATTTCAAAGGCGTGGCCAATATCCCTATGGAAAGTCGGATGCGAGTCTTACGTCTAATTGAAAATCTAACATTGGGAACGGCTGCTGTTGGATATCGGACAGAATCCATGCATGGTGCGGGGTCACCTCAAGCTCAAAGGGTAATGATTTCCCGTCAAGGGAATTTGGCTGCCAAGAAGGAGTTAGCAAAAGTAATTGCCGGTATTCCCCAAAATGCAAAATAATAAGATAAGGCAGAACTAACGACGAATAAACGAGCGGAATGAGTGATGAGTATGAAAAATTGGCATATAACGTATAAACATAAATTGGTCTCGGCATTTGAGGCTGTTCAAAAAGTTAAATCTGGTGATCGAGTGGTGGTAGGGCATGCCTGCGGTGAGCCCCAGGCACTGGTACACGCCTTAACTGAGCGTTATCATGAACTTTGTGATGTGGAAATCACCCATATGGTAGCGATGGGAAACTCTCCTTATGCTCAGCCGGGTATGGAGAATAGTTTTCGCCACAATGCCTTATTTGTGGGGCGTTCCACACGCCAGGCGATTGCAGAAGGACGGGCAGATTATACGCCTTGTTTTTTCTCGGAAATTCCGCGATTATTTAAGGAAAGAATATTGCCAGTGCAGGTTGCATTACTGCAGATTACACCGCCGGATGAACATGGCTTTTGCAGCTATGGTATATCGGCAGACTATACCGTAGCTGCTGCCCAAAGTGCTGATGTGGTTATTGCTCAGGTCAACCGGCGCCTGCCCCGTACTCAAGGAGCAAAAATTCATCTCAATCATGTAGATTTTTTAGTTGAGCAGGACGAAGAAATAGTAGAATTGCTGCCAGCCAAGATTGGTGAAGTAGAACGAAGGATTGGTCAGCAAATTGCAGAAATGGTGT
>Ga0316602_10000604_pt1 | contig 15826 bp, 13 predicted proteins | sample OWC_soil_day10_C_FD_203103 | JGI IMG/M metagenome (GOLD analysis project Ga0316602, IMG submission 203103) | Wetland soil microbial communities from Old Woman Creek delta, Ohio, United States - OWC_soil_day10_CT | ecosystem: Environmental > Terrestrial > Soil > Wetlands | place: USA: Ohio... | reverse complement strand
CAATATGGTCCTACGCTTGTATCTTGTCCGACCTGTGGGCGTTGTCAGATCAATTTGGTTGATGTTGCTGAGCTGGTAGAAAATAAGCTGAAATCTATGAAGACCCCCATTACGGTAGCAGTAATGGGTTGTGTTGTGAATGGACCTGGAGAAGCCAGAGATGCCGATGTTGGTATTGCTGGTGGTAAAGGTGAGGGTCTGTTATTCAGTAAAGGTGAGATTATCCGCAAGGTACCAGAAGGCGAACTTGTAAGTGCATTATTTGCTGAAATTGATAAACTTAGTAAGGAGGATAATACTTAATGCGTTGTTCCCAATTATTTGCACCCACATTACGAGAAACTCCGGCTGAAGCCGAAGTAGTAAGCCATCAATTAATGCTTAGAGCAGGTCTTATTCGTAAAGCAGCAGGTGGAGTATATTCCTATTTACCCTTGGCTTGGCGTATACTGAAAAAAATTGAAAAAATAGTACGTGAGGAGATGGATGCTAAAGGCGGCCAAGAATTGGCAATGCCTATTATGCAGCCAGCTGAAATGTGGCAAGAAACTGGCCGGTGGAATGTTTATGGTGAAGAAATGTTCCGCTTGCAAGACCGTCATAATCGTAACTTTTGTCTAGGACCAACTCACGAAGAAATGATTACTACCCTTGTCCGTGGGGATGTTCGCTCGTATCGTCAGTTGCCACTTATGCTTTATCAGATTCAAAATAAGTATCGTGATGAGATTAGGCCAAGGTTTGGACTTATGCGGGGTCGTGAGTTTATTATGAAAGACCTATACTCATTTGATCGTGATGAGGCAGGTCTTGACGAAAGTTATAATAAAATGTATGATGCGTATTCACGCGTATTTACCCGTTGTGGTCTGTCTTTCCGCGCAGTGGAAGCCGACTCTGGTGCTATTGGCGGTAGTGGCTCACACGAATTTATGGTAATTGCTGAATCAGGGGAAGCTGGCATTGTTTACTGTGGGAAATGTGATTATGCAGCCAACGATGAGAAAGCTGAATTGCATCCGATTTGTCTTCCGAGTGAAGAACAGTTGCCGCTAGACGAAAAGGCTACTCCAGGAATGAAGACCATTGCTGAGGTCAGTCAGTTTTTAAGCATTTCACCAGAAAAGACGATCAAGACATTAGCTTACCGGACAGATACTGGTACGCTTGTATTAGCACTTGTTCGCGGTGATCATGAAGTAAATGAGATTAAATTATTAAATAAAGTTGGCTGTATACAATTGGAGATGGCTAATGAAGAAGCCATTACCCAGGCATTAGGTAGCCGAGCTGGCTACCTTGGTCCTGTTGGGCTTGAGGGTAAAGAGAATATTATAATTGTTGCTGATGCTACTGTTATGAATATGAATAATGCGGTATGCGGTGCCAACAAACTGGACACTCATTATTCTAACGTCAATCCTGGTCGTGATTTTAAACCGTCGATTGTTACAGACCTCCGTTTGATACAAGAAAATGATCCTTGTCCCCACTGTGGTGCGCCTGTTAAAACTGCTAGAGGTATTGAGGTTGGACAGGTATTTAAGCTATTTACCAAATATAGTACTTCACTCCAGGCCACTTTTATTGATGTTGATAGTAAAGAAAAACCTATGGTTATGGGTTGCTATGGCATTGGCGTTAGCCGTACAATGGCGGCGGCGATCGAACAAAATTATGATAAAAATGGTATAATTTGGCCTGCGCCGATTGCCCCATATCATGCTGTGGTTGTGCCTGTCAGTACTAAAGATGAAATACAGATGGCCTTAGCAGAGAAAATATATACTGAGTTAAATGCGAGTGGAATAGAAACGATACTAGATGATCGCAATGAGCGACCCGGTGTTAAATTCAAGGATGCAGACCTTATTGGGTATCCACTGAAGATCACAATTGGTCCCAAGGCTATTAATGAGAACTTAATTGAGGTCAAAGTGCGACGCACAGGGGAAGTGCTTTATTATGGACAAGCTGAATACCTTGCTAATATTAAAGAACTTTTGAAAAATTTGTAACATTATATAGTTAATTTGTACTAAAGGCGTGATAGCAATAGGATCACGCTTTTTTAGCTATACTTGAATGCATTACGCGAGGTGAGAAGATGGCGCCTATCAGTGAAATAGATATTGTGTTACGATTGGTGGTCTCTTGTATTCTTGGCGGCTTAATTGGGTTCGAACGCGAGAGCTTGGATCGTCCGGCAGGCTTACGTACTCATATATTGGTATGTATTGGGTCGACCTTGATGACGATTGTGTCAATTTATGGGTTTTCTGGCTATGATACTGTTACTAAGGATCCTGGGCGGATTGCGGCCCAAGTGGTGAGTGGGATTGGCTTTTTAGGTGCTGGTACTATTTTGCGCGAAGGTCTGACTGTTACCGGTCTGACTACGGCAGCTAGTTTGTGGGTTGTTGCCGGTATTGGTTTAGCTATTGGGTGTGGATTGTTTTTTGCCGGTATAGCTGGTACTGCTTTGGTATTTTTAACATTGGTACTATTTGGGCAAATGGAACGCCGTCACTGGAGTAATAAATGTCGTAACAAAATAAAAATTACTGTGCGTGATCAGCCAGGTCAGATTGGTAAAGTGGGAATATTTTTTGGGAAAAATAATATCGGTATTAAAAATGTAACTATGCACCATATACCCGAACAAAAAGTGATAAACCTTGAGTTTGTCTTAATAATCCCGGCAGATGCTAATATGATACAGGTATTTGCCGAACTGGCGGAAATTGACGGAGTGCTTTCCATTGATAAACCGTGGTAAAATAATAGTGACCTGTTATTGATGGGAGATGTTCAATGTCTAGTTATTGTGTTATACCGGAAAATTGCCAAAGTTTCTTTCAATTTGTAGATCAGTTACCAATTGATGCGGTTAACCGGAATTTGTTAAGAACAGCGCAAGTTAATAAAGTTGAGGTAAACCCAGTTGCTAGGACATGGGTCATATATATTACTGTAGCCCAGCATGTTTCTGAAGAGACTATTGGTATTGCAGCAAAGCATCTATGTCAACACTGTGGTTTAGCTACTGTTAGTTTTACACAGCAGACCAAGGATTTTAAACAATATCTGGCGAAGAACTGGCCACAATTTGTTGAACAAATTACAGAAAATCATTATGCGACTAAACATCTGCTGCTAAATGCGATTTGGTCATATGATGAAGAAATGCTGAGTATTGAAACTGTTGGGGGACTATCAACCGCTATCTTGGCTGAGCGTGGTATAAAGCAGGTAATTAAGGACTTCATTATGCGGGAATTCGCTCATAGCTGTGAAGTTGAATTCCTTCATTCAGAGGTGGCAGAGCAAGCCGAGTGTGATGAGCTATTAACGCCTGCATATAAGGAAGCTCTTACAGAAGCCGTTACGCTGCAAGATAGACCAAAGGCAAATGATAGCCCAATCGTATTTGGCCGTAATATTCGCGGTGCGGCCGCCGCTTCGCAGCCGATTAATGCCATTCAAGAGGAAGCACGCAATGTAATTCTCACAGGGCAGATTATAAATTATGAATTAAAGGAATTGAAATCAGGCCGTTTTTTGTTGACTTTTGATCTTGTTGATCTTACTGATGGTATTAGTGGTAAAGCTTTTTTTGATAATAAAGAACAGTTTGATAAAGCAACCGGACTTATTAAAAACGGTATGCAGGCGACAGTCAAGGGGACAGTTCAATATGATAAATTTGCTAATGAATTAATTCTATTTACTGACAGTATGTGTCGCGCTGAAAAAATCGAGGAGCGCCAAGACGATGCGCCTATACGCCGGATTGAACTACACGCCCATACTCGTATGAGTGCTATGGATGCTGTGGTTTCTGCAAAAAATTTAGTAAAAACGGCTGCTAAATGGGGGCACTCTGCCATTGCCATTACTGATCATGGGGTAGTGCAAGCGTTCCCGGAAGCCTATGAGGAAGCTACTAGTGTTGGTATTAAAGTGATTTATGGTATGGAAGGCTATTTGTTTGATGACGATATCAATCAGGCTCGTCATATTATCATTTTGGCACAAAACAATATTGGTCTTCGCAATTTATACCGGTTGGTATCGATATCACATCTTAGGTATTTACATCGTACGCCGCGCATACCACGGATGATTTTAGATGATTATCGGGAAGGTCTGCTACTTGGTTCAGCCTGTGAGGCTGGTGAGTTAATTCATGCTATGATTAACGGTGCCAGCCAAGAAGAATTAATTACTATTGCTAAGTATTATGATTATCTTGAAATTCAGCCAACAGGCAATAATGAGTTTTTAATACGCAAAGGTAAGATTGCCGACGAAGAAGGATTGCGCGATATCAACAGAAAAGTTTGTGCGATTGGTGCACAATTGGGAAAACCAGTTGCTGCTACTTGCGACGTTCATTTTTTAAATCCTGAAGATGAAATATATCGTCGAATTCTTATGGCCGGACGGGGTTATGATGATGCTGACAAGCAGCCACCACTCTTTTTTCGAACAACTGACGAAATGTTGGCTGAGTTTAGTTATCTTGGAGCAGAAAAAGCACACGAAGTAGTAATAGAGGCTCCCAAGTGTATTAATGACCTTATTGAAAGCATTAAGCCTATTCCCGAAGAATTGTATTCGCCGCAAATCCCTGGGGCAGAAGAAGATATTAAGTTTATGTCCTATCAAAATGCCGAACAACTCTATGGAACACCGTTGCCGGAGATTGTTGCTAAACGTCTTGAGAATGAACTTGATTCGATAATTAATCATGGTTTTGCGGTGCTATATCTTATTGCCCATAAATTGGTGAAGAAATCGATGGATGATGGTTATCTGGTAGGTTCTCGGGGGTCGGTAGGTTCTTCTTTTGTTGCTACTATGACCGGGATAACCGAAGTTAACCCCTTACCACCGCATTGGCGCTGTCCCAGTTGCAAATACAGTGAGTTTATTACCGATGGGAGTTATGGTGGCGGCTTCGATTTACCGGAGAAAGTTTGTCCTCATTGCCAGACTGATATGGAAAAAAATGGCCATGACATCCCATTTGCTGTATTTATGGGTTTTCATGGTGATAAAGTCCCTGATATTGATCTAAACTTTTCTGGTGATTATCAGCCGGTAGCCCACAAATATACCGAAGAATTATTTGGTCGTGATAATGTATTTAGGGCGGGGACGATTGCCACTATCGCAGATAAGACAGCCTATGGTTATGTAAAGAATTATCTGAATGACAAGGGTTCTACTGCCCGTAATGCTTATATCAACAAGCTTTTAGGAGGCTGTACTGGCGTAAAACGAACTACTGGTCAACATCCTGGCGGTATTATGGTTATACCTAGGGATATGGATGTGCATCACTTTACACCAATCCAATATCCGGCCGACGATAAGAACTCATCAACAATTACTACACATTTTGATTACCATTCAATCAGCAGTCGACTGGTAAAACTTGACATATTAGGACATGATGATCCGACAGTAATAAAAATGCTGGAAGATTTGACACATATTGATCCCAAGACAATTCCTTTTGATGATGCTGCTACTATGAGCCTATTTTCTTCGACAACCGCGCTACAGCTTACGCCGGAAGCACTTAACAGTACGGTTGCTACCTTTGGCATACCTGAATTTGGGACTAAATTTGTAAGGCAAATGCTTGACGATACTAAGCCAAAGACCTTTAGTGAACTGATACGAATAAGTGGTTTTTCCCATGGGACAGATGTCTGGCTTAATAATGCCCAGGATCTTATTCGCAGTGGAACTGCTAAACTTTCTGAGGCCATTTCTACGCGCGATGACATTATGGTTTATCTCATGCAAAAAGGCGTTGAGCCTTTGCTTGCATTTAAAACTATGGAAAGTGTGCGTAAAGGTAAGGGTATAAAGCCTGATGATGTCGAAAAGATTAGGGCTAAAAATGTACCTGAGTGGTTTATTGAATCCTGTCAGAAAATTAAATACATGTTTCCTAAAGCTCATGCCGTAGCTTATGTAATGATGGCTTTCCGGATAGCATACTGCAAAGTGCATCATCCGTTGGCATTTTATGCCGCCTATTGTACTGTTAGAGCTACCGATTTTGATGCAGACTTAATTGTCAAAGGTGCTAAAGTACTTAAAGATGAGCTTGTGATTTTAGAGGAAAAAGGAAATACGCTTTCAACTAAAGAGAAGAGTATCCAGACAATTTTAGAAATAGCGCACGAGATGTACTTGCGAGGGTATGTCTTTCACCGAGTGGATTTATATAAATCTGACGCTGAAAAATTTCTGATTGTTGATAATGGGCTTTTACCTCCCATTGGTTCCTTGCAAGGGGTAGGGATATCTGCTGCCCATAATATCGTGGCAGCCCGCCAGAACAAAGATTTTTCATCAATTGAGGATTTGCGTTCGCGCAGTAGAGTTTCTAAAACTGTAATTGATATTCTTAAAACTCATGGTTGCCTAGAAGGCATGGATGACTCAGATCAAACCAGATTGTTTGCATGAATATAATTTGATGAAAAGTTTGGTTGTAAGATTACCAGTTTAGTGGTATAATAGTTGAGTGTATAAAAGGTATTTGACTTTTTAAGAGTGGGTATTGAGCACCCACTCTTTCATCGTATTTTAGCACTAGTCGCTCTTACCATAGTTAGGTATGAGGGGTAGGATATTAGGAAACAATAAAAAGTAAGAACTATTACGGCTTATTAAGCCCTAATTGGAGGTGTTAATCCGTTGTGTTGAAAGAGAAAATAGAGGCAGTAATTGAAACCATCGTTACAGATATTATTGCAGATAGTACGCTCGAATTGATTGATGTAGAATATGTTAAGGAACGGGACTGGTATCTTAGAGTTTTTATTGATAAAGAAGCTGGTATTGAGATTGATGATTGCCAGTGGGTGAGCGAACAACTTGAAGCCAAGCTGGACGAAAGTGATTTAATAAAAGATCATTATTATCTTGAAGTTTCCTCCCCAGGCATTGACCGCCCTCTAAAAAAAGACAGGGACTTTATCCGTCATACAGGTGATAAGGTAGAGATAAAAACCTATGAGCCTATTAATGGTGAAAAATTACTGGTAGGAACTCTAATTGGTTTGCTCAATGGAAATGTTCAGATTGATATTGCTGGTCAAACTGTAACTATCCCAAAAGAAAAGACTGCGCAAATCAGACTTCATATAGAATTTTAGCATTGAAAATTGAATAAGGGGGAATTGTTATGAATGCAGAATTTATGCAGGCTTTTGAACAGCTGGGAAGAGAAAAGGGTATTGCGCCTGAAATTCTGTTTGATGCAATTGAAGCAGCCTTGATTTCAGCGTATAAACGTAACTTTGGCTCGGCACAAAATGTAAGGGTAGCACTAGACAGAACTACGGGAGAAATACATGTCTATGCGCGTAAGAATGTTGTTGAAGACGTTAGCGATACACGCCTGGAACTATCTCTTACTGAAGCCAAGGTAATTGATCCGCGCTACGAACTTGAGGATGTAGTTGAACTTGAAGTTACGCCTAAAAATTTTGGGAGAATTGCGGCCCAAACGGCTAAACAAGTTGTTGTTCAAAGGATTAGAGAAGCCGAGCGGGGCATGATTTATGAGGAATTTTCCAATCGCGAAAGCGACATTGTAACAGGTATTGTTCAACGTATTGAACAAAAGAATGTATTTATTGACTTGGGCAAAGCGGAAGCTGTTTTAGCACCGTCTGAACAAATTCCCGATGAAATATATAAACATAACGATAGACTGAAAACATACATAGTTGAAGTTAAAAAAACTACTAAAGGACCACAAATATTAGTGTCCAGGACACATCCAGGGCTGTTAAAGCGTTTGTTTGAACTGGAAGTTCCCGAAATTCATGATGGTATAGTCGAATTGAAATCGGTAGCACGTGAGCCAGGAATGAGATCTAAAATTGCGGTCTATTCTCGTGATGAAACTGTTGATCCGGTAGGGGCCTGCGTAGGTCATAAAGGTATGCGGGTACAGACTATCGTTAATGAGCTTAAAGGTGAAAAAATAGATATTGTTAAATGGAATACCGACCCGGCTAAATATATAGCTAATGCCTTAAGTCCTGCCAGAGTAATTTCAGTAGAGGTTCAGGAAGCAGAAAAGCTGTCAAGGGTGGTTGTACCAGATTATCAACTGTCATTGGCTATTGGCAAAGAGGGGCAAAATGCACGGTTGGCAGCTAAACTTACTGGCTGGAAAATTGACATTAAGAGCGAGTCACAAGCTGCACAATTGTTGAATACGTCAGCGAATTTGGCGCAGGAGGAATTGGTGTGAAACCCAAAAAAATTCCTTTCAGAATGTGTGTCGGCTGTCAGGATATGAAATCTAAAAAAGAATTGTTACGAGTTGTTCGAACACCAGAGGGAGACATTGTATTGGACCCAACTGGTAAAAAGGCCGGGCGTGGTGCCTACATGTGCCGTAGTGAGCAATGTCTAACAAAAGCATTTAAAGAAAAACGATTAGAAAAGGCGCTTAAACATCCAATTGGCGAAGAGGTTTATAATGCACTTAAAGTTGGGATCATAGAATGAATCAACAAAAGTTGATGTCGCTTTTGGGGCTGGCTCAAAAAGCCGGAAAGATAGCTTCTGGCGACTTTGCAGTGCAAGGTGCTATCAAATCAGGTAAAGCTAAATTGCTTATTATTGCGACAGATGCCTCTGAAAGTACTAAAAAAGAGTATCAATATCAGGCATCGTCGAGAAATATCACTATTTACTGTGTTTTATCCAAGGAACAGCTAGGTGGTGCCATCGGCAAAGCATTACGGGCTGCTGTGGTGATAACAGATGAAGGTTTCATCAAGCCAATTACCTTGATATTGCAAGAGTAATTGTTGCCATGGGAGAGAAAGAAAGTGGGGGTGGATCAATGTCCAAATATAGAGTATATGAATTGGCCAAAGAACATAATACGACTAGCAAGGTTATCATAGATATTTTAGGTCGCCATAGTATTACTGCTAAAAATCATATGAGTAGCGTGGATGATGATGCAAAAGTAGCTATTGAACGAACTTTTGCCAGAAAGACTGGTACAACCGAACCGACACAGGCTGTGCCGCCTGTTCAATCCGCAAAACCGGAACAACGGGATGTGGTGCCACCTGTAAAAGAAGCGCAGACTTCTAATCAGCAGCCAAATCGACCAAGCTTTAATAATCAGCAACAGCAACCCAATAACCGACCGGGCTTTAATAATCAGCAACAGCAACCCAATAACCGACCGGGCTTTAATAATCAGCAACAGCAACCCAATAACCGGCCGGGCTTTAATAATCAGCAACAGCAACCTAATAATCGGCCGGGCTTTAATAATCAGCAACAGCAACCCAATAACCGACCGGGCTTTAATAATCAGCAACAGCAACCCAATAACCGACCGGGCTTTAATAATCAGCAACAGCAACCCAATAACCGGCCGGGCTTTAATAACCAGCAACAACAATCAAATAACCGACCGGGCTTTAATAATCAGCAACAGCAACCCAATAGCCGACCGGGTTATAACAACCAGCAACAACAATCAAATAACCGACCGGGCTATAACAATCAGCAGCAGCAATTCAACAATCGTCCGCAAAATGCTGCGCAGCAGCCTAATACACAACAACGTCCGCCGCAAAATCGGCCTGTGGGAGCTGGACCACAAGGACAACAACCGGCAAATAATAATCGTCGACCTTTTAATAATAACTCTCGCAGTAGCGGTAGTTCAGGACCTGGAAATAGGAATCAACGCTCTAATCCACGTCGCCACCAACCAGGGAAAAATCAGGCTCCACATGTAAAAGTTGAGATGCCAAAACCTAAGAGTATTCGGATTGGTGAATCAATTTCTGTCAAAGAGCTTGCTGGAAAAATGGGCCGCGAAGTCAGTGAAATTATCAAAAAGCTGATGCTGATGGGAACCATGGTGAATATTAATCAAGAAGTTGATTTTGATACTGTCTGTATTTTAGGCGGAGAATTTGGGGTTGCCGTAGAAGCAATTCCGCCTGAGGAAGATCCGACTGAGATTCCTGAAATTGAAGATGATGAACAAGACTTGGTTTATCGCTCGCCAGTTGTTACTGTTATGGGGCATGTTGACCATGGCAAAACTTCACTTTTGGATGTTATTCGTCAAACACATGTTACAACGCAAGAAGCTGGCGGGATTACACAACATATTGGTGCCTATCAGGTAATGTGCCAAGGTAAGAAAATCGTCTTTTTAGATACGCCAGGCCATGAAGCCTTTACGGCCATGCGCGCGCGTGGTGCACAAGTTACGGATATTGCCATTTTGGTAGTTGCTGCTGATGATGGTGTTATGCCTCAGACAATAGAGGCTATTAATCATGCCAAATCAGCAAAAGTACCAATTATAGTAGCTATTAATAAAATGGATCGTCCTGGAGCGAATCCTGACAGAGTCAAACAACAGTTGGCAGAATACCAATTAATACCTGAAGATTGGGGCGGCGATACTATTATGGTACCGGTGTCTGCTCATCAGAAGACTGGTATCAATGATATACTGGAAATGATCTTATTAGTTGCTGAGATGCTTGATCTTAAAGCAAATCCTAACCGTCTTGCTTATGGAACAATTATCGAGGCTAAACTTGACAAGGGCCGTGGCCCAGTATCAACTGTACTTGTACAAAAAGGTACACTACGGGTCGGTGATACAATTATTGCTGGAACAGCTTATGGTAAAGTTCGGGCAATGACGAATGACCGCGGCGAGAAGATTAAGAAAGCTGAGCCTTCTACACCGGTAGAAGTACTTGGATTAGCAGATGTCCCAGCAGCTGGCGATATTTTAGTAGCTGTCGATGAACGAACTGCCAGAGCTGTAGCTGAAAAACGGGTGGCCAAAAAACGTACAGAAGAAATTAAACAATCACAGAAAGTTTCGCTTGAAGATTTGTTTAATCAAATCCAGGAAGGTAGTATAAAAGACCTTAATATTGTTGTTAAAGCAGATGTACAGGGATCTATTGAAGCTCTGCGTCAATCGTTGTTAAATATCAAAAATGACGAAGTCAGGGTAAACATCGTTCATGCCGGTGTCGGAGCTATTAATGAATCTGATGTTATGCTGGCAGCTGCTTCTAATGCACTTATTATTGGCTTTAATGTTCGTCCTGATGGAAATGCACGTAAGGCTGCTGATAGTGAAAAAATTGATATCAGGCTTTATCGGGTAATCTATGATGCTATTAATGATGTCGAAGCTGCTATTACCGGAATGCTAGCACCTGAGTTTAAGGAAGTTATATTAGGCCGTGCAGAGGTACGGCAGGTAATTTCTATTCCTAAAGCAGTTGTTGCCGGTTCGTATATACTTGAAGGAAAAATAACAAGTACTGCACAAGTGCGACTGATTAGAGATGGTATTGTTATTCATGAAGGTAAGCTTGAATCACTCCGCCGCTTTAAAGATGATGTTAAGGAAGTAGCGCAAGGATACGAGTGCGGCATAACCATTGAAAAGTTTCGCGATGTTAAAGAAGGCGACACTATTGAGGCATTTACCATGGAAGAGGTCGCCCCGAAGGGTTAAGCGGTATGTTGAGATAGTGGAGGAATTACGATGGGACAACTGCGGGTAGAAAAAGTGCAGGAATTTATTAAACAAGAAATTAGTAAAATCATTCTGACTGAACTAAAAGATCCACGCATTGGTTTTGTTACAGTAACCCGTGTAGAGGCTACTGGTGATTTGCGAAGTGCCAAAGTATATGTCAGCCTTATGGGAAATGATGATCAAAAGACAGAGACTTGGGCCGGATTAACTAAAGCCTTGGGATATATGCGTGCGGAGATTGGCAAACGAATTAGAATGAGATGTACTCCCGAACTGTCATTGCATCTTGATGAAACCTTGGAATATAGTGCACGTATTCAGGAACTGATTTTAAAAATCAAGCAGGAAGAAGGCAAATAGTAACAGTATGGAAGTGTCTATTAAACACAGCGCCAAGCTGTTAAGTAAGGCTAATCATATCGTACTCACTGCCCATATCCATCCTGATGGCGATGCGTTAGGATCATTGCTTGCTCTGTATGCTTATTTATCAGCCCAAGGAAAACAGGTCAAAATGCTACTTGATGATGAAGTTCCTCGCGCTTTTAAATTTCTTGCTGATTGGGATAAAATAGAAAAACCTCAAGATACAGTAGCTGAGGCCGATTTGTTGGTAGTGCTTGATTCAAGTGATGTAGAGCGGATTGGTAAAGTCAAGGATGTTGTTACAGCGCCTATCCTTAATATTGATCATCATATATCAAATTGTAAGTTTGCTGAGTATTGGTATATAGACAGTCAAGTAGCGGCAACAGGAGAATTGATTTTCAAACTTCTAAAAGAAATGAATGCAGCTATCACAAGCAGTATGGCTGCGGCATTATTTACAGCAATTGCAACTGACTGCGGTTTTTTTCGCTATGCCAATACGTCAGCAGAAACGCTTAAACTTGCGTCAGAACTAGTGGCCTTGGGTGCTAAACCCAATATTATTTCTGAATCGCTTGATACTAAGCCTCGGTCTGTTATTGAGGTATTACCCAAAGTACTTGAAACACTCGAAATCATTGAGTGTGGTCAAGCAGGACAAATAGCTGCATTAACATTAAGTCAAAAAATATTGTCTGATTTCAAAGACGATACAGAAGGCTTTATTAACTATCCCCGCAATATTGAAGGCGTTGAAATTGCCATTATGTTTAAAGAAGCTGATACTCACAGTGTTAGAGTTAGCTTACGTTCAAAAATGGTAGATGTCAGTCAGCTTGCACTTGCCTTCGGCGGCGGCGGTCATGCCCGAGCGGCAGGCTGCACAGTGACAGAACCGCTTGCTAAGGCTAAAACTTTGATTATAGACGCGGCCAAACAGCTGTTAGTTAAAGGGTTGGGAGTCAATGATGCAAAGCGGGATAATTAATGTACTAAAACCACCAGGCATGACATCACATGATGTCGTGTCATATATTCGGCGGTTATATAGCATAAAACGTGTTGGGCATGCAGGTACATTGGATCCTGCAGCAGCGGGTGTATTACCCGTGTTTATTGGCAATGCAACAAGGCTTGTTGAATACTTGGCCGACGCAGATAAAAGTTATCGGGCTGAGCTTACGTTTGGTTTTGAAACAGATACTGGTGATGATACCGGAAAAATTAGTAATAGTCGCCCGTATATCCGGCCCAAGCCGAGTGAGATTGAGGCTGCATTGGCGTCCTTTATCGGTGTCAATGAACAAATCCCGCCTATGTATTCTGCTATAAAAATTGACGGCAAAAAGCTATATGAGCTAGCTAGGCAAGGTCAGGTTGTTGAACGAAAACCGCGTAAGATTGTAATCGATGCCATTTCACTTATAACCGAAGGCGAAACAGGTATTGTGTTTGATGTAACCTGTTCTAAAGGGACATATATTAGGGTTCTATGTTCTGATATCGGCTATAGGTTGAATTGCTTAGCAGTAATGAGTTTTCTAGTCAGAACAAGAGTGGGACATTTTCATTTAGAAGAGTCTTTAACCCTTGAGGAAATTGCCGCTAATAAAGAACAGGCTGTTCAAAATGCCGATAGTGTGCTGACTCATCTTCCCGCGATTGTGTTATCAGAGCTGGAATCCCAGGCTATAAAAAATGGGCGTAGTATTTGTTGTAGTCAAAGTGGTTCAGATTTAATCAAAATGTATGATCTGCACAACACATTCATTGGTATTGGTCGAGAAACATGTCAAATGGGAGGTCAGGCAACACTGACTCCAGTGAAAATACTAAGTCCGGGCCTGTAACGGTCCGGATTCTTACATAGACGTGTAATGAGGAGAAACAGAAAAAACATGAAAGTCTTTACCCAGATAGAGAACGTGAAGCACGATGCACCTGTCTATATGGCTTTAGGTACTTTTGATGGTATTCATATTGGACATCAGGCAATCATCGCGCGTACGCTGCAACAGGCAAAAAATAAAAATTGCTGTAGTGCTGTCTTTACATTTAGTAATCATCCGCTTAACGTGATTGACGCTGACCGCCGTCCACCACTCATTATAACTAATCACGAAAAGGTTAAGTTAATTGCAGAGTTGGGTGTGGACATGTTATTTAATGTTCCCTTTACAACAGAATTATTGCAGTTAACTCCTGAAAAATTTATTGAGAAATTAGTTACTAACATGAATCTTCAACATGTTACTGTTGGTGCTAATTTCACATATGGATATCGGGGGACTGGCACGCCAGCGCTGTTAACAGCTGCCGGCGCGAAACACGGGTTTACTGTTGATGTGGTAAGTATGATCGATGTGGAAGGGGTTATCGTAAGCAGTACAGTCATTAGGCAATTAGTTACAGATGGTGCTGTTAAGCAGGCCGCAAATTTGCTTGGGCGATCGATAACTATATCCGGAAAAGTTAGTAAAGGTGATCAACGCGGGCGAAAATTAGGTTTTCCTACAGCAAATTTGGCGATTGTGCCAGGGCTTTTGGTACCCGCGGACGGGGTTTATGCTGTTTACATATATGATGAAACCGGCGCCAAGTTCAATGGGGTCGCCAATATTGGTAATAATCCTACTTTTACTCGTCAAACTCACCGTATTGAGGTACATATATTGGATTTTGACCGCATTCTTTATGGGAAGCAGTTAAAAATACAATTTATCGATAGAATTCGTGGCGAGATTGTTTTTGCTAATGTTGAGCAACTCAAAGAGCAAATGCAGGCAGATATTAAATTCTCTCGAAAACACTATTTTTAATTTTTCTGTGGTTTACATACTTTATATTTTATGATAAAATATCATTTAGTGAGTAAATCACATTATTAACCGTAGCGAGGATAATCGAGTCTCCGGCGATGTCTTGGCTAATGGGGATAGACAAGAAAAAGGAGGTGAACCACGTGTTGACACCTGAAAGAAAACAAATGCTTATTGAACAATTCCGCGTACATGTAAGTGATACTGGATCTCCTGAAGTTCAGATTGCGATTCTTACTGAACGTATTAATTACTTGACTGAACATTTGAGAGAACACAAAAAAGATCATCACTCTCGTCGCGGCCTGCTAAAAATGGTTGGTCAGCGCAGAGGTCTCTTGAATTATCTGCGTGAAAGCGATATTGAACGTTATCGTTCAATCTTGGAAAAACTTAACTTGCGGAAATAAGTAAAAAGCGGATTTTCCGCTTTTTATTTTTTTCCTAGGTTAAAGAAAATAAAAAAGGGAATAATAAGAAAAATGTCGAACAGTTAATCTTTGCTAAAAGAAAAGGGGCATATACAGAGGAGGAAAATATAATATGGAAACATTCCAGATGGAACTAGGCGGCCGGACCTTGATTATTGAATCAGGTAAAATGGCGAAACAAGCTAGTGGTGCAGTGTTGGTACGTTATGGCGATACTGCAGTTCTGGTAGCGGCAACTCAATCAGCTGAACCGAGACCAGGTATTGATTTTTTTCCGTTAACAGTTGATTATGAAGAACGCTTATATTCGGTAGGTAAAATTCCAGGTGGCTTTATTAAGCGGGAAGGGCGTCCAAGTGAAGCTTCTATTTTAGCTAGTCGTTTAATTGATCGACCGCTTCGACCACTATTTGCCGATGGATTGCGTAATGATGTGCACGTAGTAGCTACTGTAATGTCAGTGGATCAAAATAACCCGCCTGATATTGCAGCTATGATTGGTGCATCTTGTGCTTTAAGTATTTCTGACATTATCTTTAACGGGCCTGTTGGTGGCGTTCGTGTTGGCCTAATCGACAATCAATTTATTTTGAATCCTACGATAGAGC
>Ga0316602_10000602_pt1 | contig 15968 bp, 16 predicted proteins | sample OWC_soil_day10_C_FD_203103 | JGI IMG/M metagenome (GOLD analysis project Ga0316602, IMG submission 203103) | Wetland soil microbial communities from Old Woman Creek delta, Ohio, United States - OWC_soil_day10_CT | ecosystem: Environmental > Terrestrial > Soil > Wetlands | place: USA: Ohio... | reverse complement strand
TGGTGATCGTGGCCGATGGCAGCGAGCGGGCGGAGCGCTGTCTGGGCCGCACCCTCTGGAATGACCCGGCCCTGGGGGTCTACCGCCACGCCGACGCGGGCTACGAAGCCGCCAGGGCCTGTGCCGAGTCCCTGGGCCTCCACCTCCCACTCACACCGATTCACAATCAATAACCCAAATCATAAAAACGACTTCCACCACCAAGGCACGAAGACACCAAGGATTCACCAAGGGCCCACCGGCGATCAAGCTCTGCGCCCCCGGGTCAATGTGAAAGCCAGCTCCCACCGCCGCGCGTCCCTGGCTGGACACCCTGGCCGCCCCGCGACGCGGGGGTGTGCCCGAAGGCGGACCCGGCAGCGTCGCACACGTTCCGGGAGGGACAGGTGGCCACGGCACGCCAGCGTGCCTCCGCCGCCTGCCCCCCCGGAACCAGGCCCGAGTGTCCTGGTCGACACATCAGGCATTTCTTCGTGAAACTTGGTGCCCTTGTAGTCTTCGTGGTGGAATTTATGCTTTTGCCTGCAAAGGCGCATCAATCGTGGCTGAAGACCATCTGCTGGATCTCCAGGCCGTGGATTCCCTGGAGCCTTGCCCTGAAGGTCACCAGGTCCTCCATGGACCCCACCAGCTCCAGCAGCACGATGCCCCCCGGGGAGTTGTAGCCCTGGCCGACCTCATGCAAGCCAAGCCTGGTCTTGATGTTGGCCCCGAACTCCGTGAGGGTCTTCTGGAGCTCGGCGGCTTCGCGCAGGCGATCCGTCACGTGGATGCCGAGGATGAGGTGATCCGGCTTCATGGCGTCTCCTGGAGATGAGACTCCCAAAGTAAGGCCATACGGGTCAGGGCGAAAGTACGAATGCTCATAAAAATAACCAGTGATGGGCCCCGACCGGGGGAACATCACTGGTCATCCAGGCTCCTGGAGCCCCTGGATCCTATTCGACGACTTCAGCCTTGATGATCCGGTCGTTGGCGCGGATATCCAGGACCACCTTGATGTCCTCTTCACCCACGCACTTGCCGAAGACGGTGTGGACGCCGTCCAGGTGCTGGACGCTGGAGCGGGGGCCGTTCACGACGAAGAACTGGCTGCCGCCGGTGTCCTTGCCGGCGTGGGCCATGGAGACCGCACCCAGCTCATGCTTGTGGGGGTTGCCCTTGGTCTCGCACTTGATCTTGTAGCCGGGGCCACCGGTACCGGGCATGCCGTTGGCGCCCTCGCGGGTGTTGGGGCAGCCACCCTGGATCACGAAGTTGGGAATCACGCGGTGGAAGGCCAGGCCGTCATAGAACTTCTCGTTGATGAGCTTCACGAAGTTGGCCACGGTGCCGGGGGCCTCGTTGGGGAAAAGCTCGAGGTTGATGTCGCCCTTATCGGTGGTGAAGCGGACTTTCGTCATGGGATCTCCTTACGAACCCATAGGATACCCGCTTTCGAACCAATCCTCCCCTGGCGGCACACTGCCATGGCCACCGGAAAACGGGTAGGCTGCTAATGGAGGTGCTCATGAGGAAGTCCCTGGTACTGGTCGCGGGCCTGGCCATCCTGGCGCTTGGCGCGGGATGCGCCAAGAAGACCAATCCCATCCTGCCCAAGAAGCCCGTGCCAGCCGGTACCGTGGAGATCCAGTTCACCAAGAAGGTGCAGGGTCCCCTGGACCTCACCCTCGACGGCACCCGCATTCCGGTGCAGCAGGATGAGAAGAAGGGCGGCCTGCGTCTCGTCATCTCCGGCCTGACCCCTGGCAAGCACCGCTTCGTGCTCATCAGCCCCCTGGACGCCTTCGGCCCCGATCAGGGGGAATGGGAGCTGCCCCAGGACAAGGGGCTCTTCCAGGTATTCTTCTCCCAGCACTTCAATGCCACTCTCTACGGCAAGCCCGAGGTCCTGCCTCCCGCGCCGGGGCTCCCCGGCGTGAAGGCCCGCCTGGAGAAGAAGTAAGCCCTCAGGATGAAGCTGGCTACGCGCATATTCGCCATCGCCTGCGGGCTGGGCATCGCCCTGCTCGCAGGCTTTGTGGGCATTCGGGCCCGCTCCATCGCGAAGGAGCTTACGGATCCCCCCTTCTACAAGCCCCAACCCCTCAGCCGGGTGGAGGCCACCTACACCGAGCTGGCCGTCGGCAGCCAGGGTGACCCCGGGGGCACTTGGTCCTCCGAGGAGGTCTCGGGACTCCAGCTCTGGCGCCTGCGCCGGGCCAAGCCCAGCCGGGGCGTGGCACTGCTTCTACACGGCTTCGGGGATGACCGCTGGGGCACCAGCCCTGCCCTGCGGGTGTTCCCGGATCTGGACGCGGCCATCTTCACCTACCTGCGACGGGATGATGCCCTGCGCAAGGGTGGTCCCGTGCCGCCCATCACCTTCGGGGCCAGGGAATCGGACAACGTCGTCACCATCGTCCACCATCTGGAGGCCAGCGGTATTCCGCGCCGACAGATCCTGGTGATGGGGCGGAGCCTGGGTGCCAGCGTGGGCCTCCTGGCCCTGGCCAAGCTCGAAGCCGATGGCGGAGGCCCCCTGGGTGGCTTCATCTGGGAAGGCGCTCCCGCCAGCAGCCGGGATTTCGGAGAGCGCATCGTCCGTGGCCCCAAGGACCAGTTCTGGCATCCCTTTCTGGCTCCCATCATCGGAGAACTGGGGAGCCGTCTGGCAGCGAGCCGCGGCGGCTATGATCGCCGCGAGACGGACCTGAGGGCCCTCCTGGCCCATCGGCGGCTGGCCACGCCGGGGCTCTGCTTCCTGGCCACCCAGGACCGCCTGGCCCCGGTCTCCGCCCAGCGGGCCTTCGTCGCCGCCTTCGACCAGATCGAGGTCATCGAGGCTGACACCTGGCACCTGCACTGCGCCGAGGTACTGGGCGCGACCTATCCCGAGGCCATCCGCCGGGCCACAAAACGGTGGCTCCCATGATCTCCGGATCGGATTTCCTGGTCTCCCTGGACCTCCTGGGCACCCTGGTCTTCGCCATCACCGGGGCCTTCAGGGCCGTGAAACACGAGCTGGACATCCTGGGGGTCCTGGTTCTCTCGGTCTTCACCGGCGTAGGCGGAGGCATCCTCCGGGATGTCTGCCTGGGCATCACGCCCCCCTTCGTCTTCACCCACGAGATCTACCTGGGAATCTGCCTGGCCGGAGGTCTGCTGGTCTTCTTCATCGCCCCCCACATCGCCCGTTGGTGGCAGTTAGTGAAGCTCTTCGACGCCATCGGGCTAGGGGTCTTCGCCGCCATCGGCGCCATGAAGGGGCACCAGCACCACCTTGGCCTGATCGGCGTGGTGATGATCGGCACCGTCACGGCGGTCGGTGGCGGGGTCGTCCGGGACATCCTGGTGACGGAGGTCCCGGCGGTCCTGACCTCGGACTTCTACGCCACCGCAGCCGCCCTCGGCGCCCTGGTGCTCTACCTGGGCAAAGTGCTGGGGATGGATGACGCCATGGCCATGCTCGTGGCGGCCATCGCCACCATTCTGATGCGACTCCTGGCCATGCACTTCAGGCTACGACTGCCCCGGGTGCCCAAGCTGCCGAAAGAGCCTGGCAGGATGGCCCGGAGAATCTCGCTGCCCCGCCTGTTCCGGTCCATTTCCAGAAAGGGCTGAGTCCTCAAATCGAATCGCCGTCAGAGGTGGAGTGTTCACCTTGATGTGGTGCCCATCTCGCCAAGACCCTTTATCGGACCCCAAGGACCGAAAAGCAGGTCGGCCGGAAGTCGATGTTCACAGAAGCGGCCGCGATGGATTTTATCTTTCTCGATAATCAGGTTGTCTTTTATCGCTGTCCATCTCCGTCCATCGCTGGCTGAACGTTTTTAAGAGGGGTGATGGGGGCAGTGCCGAATTCTTTGCAGTCAAAAGCGAAGTAAAAGAACGTGAGCCAGCGATGGACAGCGATAAACAGCGATGAGAAGCAGGAAGCATCGGTCTGACAGGGAAGGCTGGCATCCTGGAGGAAAGAAAATCAGGTTTCTGGCGCAATTGCGAAGAAAGGTCGCGCCATCCCCACCCTCATCAGTCTTTGTTTCGATGAAGCGTGCAAGTGCTCTATGTTTGACGGCGGTTTGGTATGAGTCATCAGAGCCTCCCTATCCGGGCCATGAGCAGCCCTTCCCTCTGTGCCCTCTCTTTTTTGCCTCTGTGCCCTCTGTGTTGACTCTTTTCAGGGCGAAGGGGATCAGTTCATTTCCAGGTAGGTGTGCAGCTTCCGCTGCTCGGTCAGGGCGGCCTTCAGGGCCTCGTTGGCATCGCTGTTGGCGCTGACCTTGCGGCGGCGGGTGGGACCTTCCACCAGCTCATCCGGATCGTAGTGGACGCTCTTCAGGACATCGTCCGTGGTCTGGGCGGGCACGATCTGCTGGATGCGGAAATCCTCGTCCTCATTGACCACCACGTGCGCCTCGTTGACGCTACCGAAGAGGTTGTGCCGCATGGCCAGGGTGTCCTGGTAGGCCCCCACCAGGAAGAAGGCCAGGTAGTAAGGTTCGCCGCTCTTGGGCTCGTGGAGGGGGATCTCGTCCCGCACATCCTTGAGGTCGATGAACTTCTCCACCTTGCCATCGCTATCGCAGGTGATGTCGCAGAGAGTGGCCGACAGGGTGGGCTTCTCCTTGAGGCGGTGGATGGGCATGACCGGGAAGAGCTGGTCGATGGCCCAGTGGTCCGGCATGGACTGGAAGAGGCTGAAGTTGGCGATGAGCTTGTCCGCCAGGCTCTTGTTGAGATCCTGGAACTCTTCGGGGATGTATTTGAGGCTCTTGTAGCTCAGGATGCGGCTTAGCTTGCGGCAGACCTCCCAAAAGAGGATCTCGCCCTTGGCCCGGTCATCCAACCCCAGGTAGCCCAGGTTGAAGAGGGTGATGAGCTCGTCCTTCTGGGTGATGGCGTCGTGGTACATCTCGGCGAAGTTCTTCACGGAGATGTTGTCCCGGGTGTAGGCCAACTCCTTGAGAATCTGGGGCTCCTGGCCCGTCAGTTCCACCCGGTACTTGGTGTGGGTGGTGTCGATGAGGCCGATCACATCCACCACCAGCACCTGATGGAAGGCCACGATGGCGCGGCCCGACTCGCTCAGGAGGTTGGGGACGGGCACCTGCTCCTGGGTGCAGATGTCCTTGGTGGTGTAGACCACATCCGCTGCGTATTCATCCACGGTGTAGTTCATGGAGCTGTGGAAGGTGGTGCGACTGCCGTCGTAGTCCACCCCCAGGCCACCGCCCACGTTGAGGTATTTGAGGGGCACGCCGCGCTTCACCAGCTTGGCATAGACCCGGGTGGCCTCCTTGATGGCGGCCTTGATCTTGCGGATGTCCGTGATCTGGCTGCCGATGTGGTAGTGGAGTTCCTGCACCGAATCCAGCAGGCCCCGGCGCTCCAGGGTGTCCACGGCATCCAGGATCTCCTGGGTGTTTAGGCCGAACTTGGCATGATCCCCGGCGCTGGACTCCCACTTGCCGCTGCCCATGGCGTTGAGCTTCATGCGCAGGCCCAGCAGGGGCTCCACCTTGAGTTCCTTGGCCACCTTCAGGATGAGGGGCAGTTCCGTCATCTTCTCGACAGTGATGAGGACATTGCGCCCGGCCTTCAGGGCCAGGAGTGCGATCCTAATAAATGATTCATCCTTGTAGCCATTACAGGTCACCAGAGCCTCGGCGTGGAGGTTCATGGAGAGCGCGATCATCAGCTCGGCCTTGGAGCCCGCTTCCAGACCGTAGCGGTACTTGTAGCCCGCCTTGACGATGTGATCGACAACTTCCTTGATCTGGTTGGTCTTGACCGGAAAGACGCCCTGGTAATCGCCCTCGTAGTCGTATTCCTTCATGGCCTTGTGGAAGGCCTCGTTGAGTTCAGTCACCTTGGTGGCGAGGATCTGGGGGAAGCGGAGGGTCACCGGCGTCCGGATGCCCTTCTTGTGCAGATGGCTGACCACTTCGTGGATATCGCAGGACATGTTCTCGTCCCGGGTGGGATAGACCTCCAGGTGGCCTTTACTATTGATGCCGAAGAAGCCGGACCCCCATTCCTTGACGCCGTACATGGTCGCCGCATCCTGGATGGTGAAGTGCTTCATCGCCATTTTCTTTGTGCCTCCCGGAAAATTTCTCGAATGCCCATTAGAGGGAAAAATTCGCCGGGAATCCAACGAAAACTTCGTGACACTTCTATTTCCCCAGAACCCGCGCCAGATTGGTCAGCCAGTGGCGATGCCGGACCCGCCGCAAACCCGTTCTGCGCGTGACTTTCTTCCACTGGGAGGTATTCCGGGGAAGCTCCTCGGCGGACAGGGTATGGAGGGGACTGGGACCACCCCAAAGGGCCGGATCTCCCCAGATCGGCTCACGGTTCCAGGGACAGACCTCCTGGCAGCGATCACAGCCCGCTACCCAGCGGGCACCGGGCATGGCCGCCAGAACCTCCGAAGGGGGTTCTGCCTCACTCTCCAAAGTGTAGGTAGAGAGACAACGCCGGGGGTCCAGGAGACCCGGGGCCAGGGCTCCCGTGGGACAGGCCTCGAGGCAGGCGGAGCAGCTGCCGCAACGGGAAGCGGCAAAGGGCGGATCCGGTTCCAGTTCCAGATCCAGCAGCAGCACCCCCAGGAAGCCCCAGGAGCCCCCTTTGCCTGCGATGAGGAGGGTGTGCCTGCCCTGCCACCCCAGGCCCGCCCTGACGGCCATCTGGCGCTCCAGGATGGGGGCGGTATCCACGCAGATTCGGCCCTCCAACCCTGGGCAATGCTCCTGGGCCCCTTCCAGAAGGCGCTGGAAGCGGGCCTTCATGAGGGCATGGTAATCGGCACCCCAGAGGTAGCGGCTCACCCGGAGACTGCCGGGGGCCGCCCCTGGCACAGCCTCGGGGCGGGCGTAGGGGAAGAAGCCCACGAGAGCCGTCCTGGCAGCCGGAAAGAGGCTCCGGGGGTCCAGCAGCCCCTTGGGGTCCAGATAAGGCAGCAGTTCACCCCTGCCCTCTCGGAACCAGGTCTCCAGGTGGCTCCGCTCCCCCTCAAAGGGTTCGCAGGAGGCCAGACCCACCCGGGCGAAGCCCAGCTCCCGCGCCCTGGCCAGCAACCAGGCTCTCAAGTCGGCGTTCTCCATCCCCTTAGGCTACTATGGTGGGCCGTGGCTTGTTTCCGGAGTCCCCATGAAGATCCTTGTCGCCCTGAAGCAGGTTCCTGATACCGAGACCAAGATCAAGGTGGCGGCGGACGGGAAGTCCCTGGACGCCACCGATGTGAAGTGGATCACCAGCCCCTACGACGAGATGGCCATGGAGGAGGCTCTGCGCATCAAGGAGTCCCGTGGTGCCGAGGTGGTGGCCATTTCCGTCGGAGAGGACCGGACCAGGGAACTGCTCCGCAATGCCCTGGCCCTGGGGGCGGATGCTGCGGTCCTGATCCGGTCCGCCGAAGCGGGGGATCCCCTGGCGGTGGCCCGGATCCTGGCGGACTTCGCCCGGGACAAGAGCTTTGATCTCATCCTCCTGGGACACACAGGCTTCGGGGGCGACCACGGCGCCGTGGGCCCCATGCTGGCGGAACTCCTGGGAGTGGCCCAGGCCCACGTGGTCACCCGCCTGGAACTCGGCGAGGACACCTTCAGGGCGGAGCGGGAGGCCGAAGGGGGTTTCGAACGCATCGAAGGCAGCCTGCCAGCGGTCATCACCGCCCAGCGAGGCCTCAACGAGCCCCGATATCCCAGTCTCAAGGGCATCATCGGTGCAAAAAAGAAGCCCATCGAAGAGCTGGAGGCCGGGCCCATCGAATCAACGATCCGGGTCTCGACCCTGACCCTTCCCCCGGCCCGTCCCGAGGGGAGGAAGCTGGAGGGCAGCGCTGCGGTCCAGGCCGAGTCGCTCATCCAGCTTCTCCGGAACGAAGCCAAGGTCATCTGAGTCGGAGTGGGACATGATCATCGTTTTCTGTGAATTGAAGGACGGCAGGCTCCGGAAACCCTCGGCGGAAGCCCTCAGCGAGGCCAGGCGACTGGCCGATTCCGGTGGGCTCCAGGTGGCGGCCCTCTTCGCGGGCGCTTCCTGCATCGGTAGTGAAGAGGCCGCCCGGTATGGCGCCGACCTCATCCTCCAGGCCGAGGCCCCGGCCCTGGCAGCCTACAGCAGCGATGGCTTCGCGGCGCTCCTGGCGGATGCGGTCCAGGCGCGTAGAGCCAGCATCCTCCTTGCCGCGGGCACCGCCATGGGCAAGGACGTGGCCCCCCGGGTGGCCGCCCGCCTGGGGGCGGGCTACGCCGCCGATGTGACGGGGCTGTCCCTGGCGGGGGGCCGACTCCAGGCGACCCGTCCCATGTTCGCGGGCAAGGCCTTCGCCGACTGTGAGTTCACAAGTCCCATCCAGGTGGCCACCACCCGGCCCAATGTCTTCCCGGTCGCCGAATCCCCCAGGCCCCTGGTCCAGGAAGCCCTCCCGGCACCCGCGGGCGACTTCAAGGCCGTGGTGAAGGAGCTGCTGGCCAAGAGTGCCGGAAAGGTGGACCTGACGGAGGCCGATGTCATCGTTTCCGGGGGCCGGGGCATGAAGGAGGGGGCGAACTTCAAGCTCCTCGAAGACCTGGCCGACGCCCTGGGCGGCGTGGTCGGGGCCTCCAGGGCCGCGGTGGACGCCGGCTGGGGCATCCCCCATGCCATGCAGGTGGGCCAGACCGGCAAGGTCGTGAGCCCCTCCCTCTACATCGCCTGTGGTATCAGCGGTGCGATCCAGCACGTGGCGGGCATGAGCGGCTCCAAGGTCATCGTCGCCATCAACAAGGACCCCGAAGCGCCGATCTTCCGGATCGCCACCTACGGCATCGTGGGGGACCTTTTCGAGATCGTGCCCCTGCTGACCGCCAGCCTCCGGGGCCAGCATTAGCGCCGTCCAGGGTAGCGGCATGAAGATGGGACGGATCTTCCGCACCTGGGCGCCCATGGAGGCCGCCTGGCTGCTCATGGCCGTCGAGGGACCCTTCATTTCGGCGGTCATCGCCCGCCTGACCGATGCCACCCTCAACCTGGCGGCTTTCGGCGTGAGCTTCCCCCTGGCCATGCTCTTCGAGTCCCCCATCATCCTGATCATGAGCGCCTCGACGGCCCTGGTGGAGGATAGGGATTCCTACGCCAAGCTCAAACGCTTCACCTGGGCGCTGAACGCCCTCATCACCCTCGCCATGCTGATCTTCGTGCTGCCCCCGGTCTTCGTCGCCGTGACCCGGGGCCTCATGGGGCTCCCGGAATCCGTCACCAGCCTGGCCCACGGAGCCTGCATCCTGCTGCTGCCCTGGCCCGCGGCCATCGGTTATCGCCGCTTCTATCAGGGCCTCCTGATCCGGAAGGGATTGACTCACCGGGTGGCCTTCGGGACCGCCCTGAGGCTGGGCAGCATGGGCGGAACGGCCTTACTGCTGGCGGCCTTTACGGGCTGGCCCGGAGCCTGGGTGGGAGCCGGCGCCCTGTCCACAGGAGTCTGCCTGGAGGCCGCCGCGAGCCGATTCTGGGCCAGGGACTGCGTGCGGGAACTGAAGCAGCGGGAACCGGGGGGCCAGCTTCTCAGCTACCGGAGCATCGCGTCCTTCTACCTCCCCCTGGCCCTCTTCTCCATGCTCAACCTCGGCGTGAACCCCCTGATCTCCTTCTTCCTCGGGCACAGCTACCGGGCCTTGGAATCCCTGGCGGTGATGCCGGTGGTCAACGTCTTCATCTTCATGTTCAGCACGGTGGGCCTCACCCTGCAGGAAGTGGCCATCCCGGTGATGGGCAGCGGAGCTGAAGCACGGGCCACCCTGCGCCGTTTCGCCGCCCTCACGGCCCTGACGGTTTCATGCATCCTGGCCCTGGTGGCCTTCACACCCCTTTCCAGGTTCTGGCTCCAGGGCGTCGCGGGCCTCTCACCGGCCCTCGCCAGCCTTGCGGTCCTGCCGGTCGCGATCCTCTTCCTGCTGCCCGCCTTGACGGTACTGGCCAGCTACCAGCGCGCCAGCCTGGTGGTGTCCCGCCAGACCCGCCCCATCACCTGGGCCACGGCCCTGGAGGTGGGCACCATCGCCCTGGTGCTCCTGGTCCTGACCCGGCACCTGGGCTGGGTAGGGGCCACCGCCGCCGCCTGCGCTCTGATGGCAGGCCGGGTGGCCTCCAGCCTCTACCTCCTCCCCAGCCGCCGACCGGGCACCCTCAGCTGATACCCATCGCCTGAAGAAAGAGGCCCACGGCAGGGTTGTCGCTGTTGTCGCGCCAGACCACCACCGAGTTGATGGACATCTCGGACTCCTCGAAGTCGACGCAGCGGAGGTTGAAGCGGGGATAGAGGCCGACCCGGGCCTTGCTGAGACAGGAGATGCCCAGACCGGACTCGATCTGGAAGAGGATGGTCTCCAGATCCGAGGTGCGCCGCACCACGTTCGGGATGAAGCCACGCTTGGTGCACAGCCCTTCGAACCACTTGCTCATGACCGAGGAGGCCTCGCGGTTGATGAGGATCAAAGGCTGGTCCTTGAGGTCCGTAAGACTGAGGCGCTCCCGCTGTGCCAGGGGGTTGTCGGGGCGCATGACAGCCGAAAGGACATCGGCGGCCAGGACGTGGACTCGATAGTTCGGCATATCGGCGAGCCCAACGGACATGGTGATGCCGATGTCCACCTCGCCCCGCTCCATGGCCGTGTTCAGGGCGTCGATGGGAAAGCGGTTCAGGGTCACAGCGATATTGGGATGGGCAGCGCTGAACTGGTTGATGGTCTCAGGAAGGAAGGACTCTGCCGCCAGGACTCCGATGGAGAGTTTCCCCAGGGACCCCGACTTGGTCATGCGGACCTTCTCCACCGCCTCGTCCAGTTCCGCCATGATCCGCTGGACATCCTGGTAGAAGACCTCTCCGGCGGGGGTCAGGCGGACGGAATGCTTGTCCCGCACAAAGAGCTTCACATCGAGCTGCTTTTCCAGCTCGGCGATCTGGTAGCTGATGGCGGACTGGGTGATGAAGACCCGGCTGGCGGCCTTGGTGAAGTTGAGGTGTTCCGCCACGGACATGAAACAACGAAGCTGCCGGATCTCCATGCCTTACCTCACAGCCCCGGAAGTTCCGGTCGGGTCGGTGAGTCTCAGGAGGCGCTTAAAGGTGTACATATGTTCCAGTCTAATGTGACCGGGGCGATTCACTGGCGCAAAATGAGCGCGGGGCATCAGTCGAGGGAGATCTTGAAGCGCCGCAGAAAGGCCCGGTCCTCGTCCGACCAGGAATCATCGGGCTGGGGCTGGGAAGGTAGCGGATTCGCCCCGGCCTCCGGTGCGGCTTCGCCCTCCTCAAGCTGGCGGCGATGCAGGGCCACGGTGGCTTCCACCATCAGGGCCACATCGAAACCCTCGTCCTGGATTTTGCGCGCCAACTCCCGACTCATCGGGTCCTCGGCCATGGCGCGCATGATGGACTGGCCCAGCTGCTCGATCAGTTCGTGCAGATGCTCGGGTATTTCCATGGGGCCTCCACCTAACGGATCCAGCATAGCGGGTTATACTTCCGGGAAACCACAGGCTTAGGGGTGGGCGCATGAGCAAGCTCGAAGGAAAGGCAGTCGTGGCGCAGGGAGGTGGTCCCACCGGGGTCATCAACCAGAGCCTGGTGGGCGTGGTCCTGGAATCCCGGGAGTACAGCCAGATCACCCACGTCTACGGGGCCCGTCACGGCGTGCGGGGCATTTTGAACGAAGATTTCATCGACCTTTCCCAGACCACCACCCACAACCTGGAACGGGTGGCCATCTCCCCCTGTTCCGCCCTGGGCTCCACCCGGGATAAGCCGGACGAGGAATACTGCGAGAAGATCTTCCGGGTGCTCCGGGCCCACGAGGTCCGCTACTTCTTCTACATCGGCGGCAACGACAGCGCCGACACCTCCCGGATCATTCGGGACTACGCCGTGCGCGATGGCTACGAACTGCGGGTGATCCACATCCCCAAGACCATCGACAACGATCTGCTGGTGACGGACCACTGCCCGGGCTATGGCAGCGCCGCCAAGTTCGTGGTCCAGTCCTTCATGGGCCTGAACCTGGACAACCACGCTCTCCCCGGCGTCTATCTCGGGGTGGTCATGGGCCGGGAAGCCGGGTGGCTGACGGCCTCCAGCGTCTTCGCCCGCCGCTTCCCCGATGACGGTCCCCACCTCATCTACCTGCCGGAGCACAACTTCGACTTCGATCAGTTCCTGACGGACGTGGACCACGTCTACCAGGCCAAGGGCCGCTGCGTGGTGGCGGTCTGCGAGGGGATCATGGACGCCTCCCGCACCCCCATCATGTCCCGGCTCCAGTCCCGGGAGGAACGGGACGCCCACGGCAACGTCCAGCTCTCCGGCAGCGGGGCCCTTTCAGACGCCCTGGCCAACGCCGTGAAGACCCGACTCCAGATCAAGCGGGTTCGGGCCGACACCTTCGGCTACCTTCAGCGGTCCTTCCCCGGGGTGGTTTCGGAAGTGGATTCCGAGGAGGCCCGGGAAGTGGGCGAACGGGCGGTTCAGTTTGCGGTCTGGGGCGAGCATGCCGGTTCCGTGGCGATCCGCAGGACCGGGGACTACTCCTCGGAGTATTTCCTGACCTCCCTGGAAAGCGTGGCGGGCAACACCAAATCCATGCCTCCCGGCTTCATCCTGGGGGATAACGACGTCACGACGGCGTTCAAGGACTATGCCCGCCCCCTCATCGGCCCCCTGCCCCGCTACGACCAGCTCTCGGCCCCCAAGGTCAAGAAGCTCCTGGTCCACGGATAGACCGCGCATACCCATTCGCAGGCAAAAGCAAAAATTCCACCACTAAGGCTCCAAGGGCAGCAAGATTCCCGAAGAAAAGCCTGAGGGGTTGACCAGGGCACTCCGGTCAAACCGGCGTCAACCGCAGAGCACTCACACTCTTTAGCTGAACAAGGACTGATGAGGGTGGGGATTGCGCGACAGTTCTTCGCAATTGCGCCAGAAACCTGATTTTCTTTCCTCCGCGATGCCAGCCTTCCCTGTCAGACCGATGCTTCCTGCTTCTCATCGCTGTCCATCGCTGTTTATCGCTGTTTATCGCTGGCTCACGTTCTTTTACTTCGCTTTTGACTGCAAAGAATTCGGCACTGCCCCCCCCATCACCCATCCTAAAAACGTTCAGCCAGCGATGGACGGAGATGGACTGCGATAAAAGACAACCCGATTACCGGCTTTGATCCGCTTTTACTCCGGGCTACAGCCATCCGCAACAAACTTGAGAACAAGTAAATTGTTCACGGATCCACACTGATAAAGAAGCCATCCCAAGGCAGGGCACCTGGGCCACCCCGTCCATGAACCAGCCCCAGACGCCCAGACTAAGGTCTGTCCGTGTGCTCCATGTGTTCCGTGGTTGAAAAGGAGAAACCACGGAACACACAGAGCACACCGAAACAGGCATGGGCGCCTACCCCTGTTCCCTGAGCACCGCCAGGATCTCCTCGACGGCCTGTTCGGCCAGCACCGCATCCAGCTGGCATGTACCCACCTGACGGTGTCCTCCGCCCCCATATCTCAGGAGGAGGGACCCGATATCGGTGTTGCAGGTCCGGTTGAGGACGCTGTGCCCCACGGTGCACACGACATTCTGGCGCTCCCGGCCCCAGAGGAGACGGACGGAGACGTTCTGTTCCGGGAAGAGGGCGTATTCCACGAAGCGGTTGCCGCTCAGGATCTCCTCCTGGCCCCGGAGATCCAGCACCAGCACATTGCCCTCCAGACGGGCCCGGGTCCTGAGCATGGCTTCGTATTCGGCCTCCTGGGCGGAGTACCGGGTCACCCGCTCCACCACGTCGGGATGGGCGAGGATGGCCTCAATGGAAAGGGTCCGGCAGAACCCGATCATCTCCCGCATCAAGGCGATATTGCTGATGCGGTAGTCCTTGTATCGCCCGAGGCCTGTCCGGGGATCCATGACGAAGGAAAGGAGCATCCAGCCCTGGGGGTGCAGGATCTCCTCCCGGGTAAGGTTCCCGCTATCGCTGCGGTCCACGGCGTCCATGAGACCGCTCTCATCGAACATCCAGAAGCTGGTGGCCCCACCGAAGTGGTCATAGATCACCCGGGCGCAGCTGGGGGCACGGTAGGCCGCGCCTTCCACCGGAAGGGCCCCGATCGTGGCCAGACGCTCCTCCTCGCTGGAGTGGTGATCGAACCACATCCCGCAGCCCGGGATATATGGAACATTGGCCACCACATCGCCCTGACCGGCGACCACCTTCCCATCCTGCACATCCTTGGGGTGGACGAAGAGGTAGTCGTCCACCACGCCGATCTCCTCCAGCAGGGTGGCGCAGGCCAGCCCATCAAAGTCGGAACGCGTGATCAGTCGCATGATCTCCTCCCTGACCTATGCCTCGGATTTGTTTGGCGTAGTCATGAGAACAGAAACAGGACCAAAGGCAAAGAAGAAGGCCGAAAAAATCGGCACCATCAACACCCATTCATTCGTCCTGACCATCCTGGCTATCCAGTTAAAAAAGACAGGCGAACAGGATGGGCAGGATCAACAGGATAAAGACCGGGTTTCGGCGCCACCCTGGCCAGGAACACCATGTCCATGGCTATTGGTAGCTTTCTGGTAGCCGTTCAGCTCGAGGACCGAGGATCGGGCTTTCCCTGAGGAGAAAAGCATGTCGGCCGCGGATGAATTGGATGCACGCGGATGCCAGATCGAAGAAGCCCCACCTGGGCGCCCGGGGCTGGTTCAGCAAGGGAGAGGGAGGTGGAGGCACGCATACGTGCCATAGCCTCCCTCTCCCTTCCTGAACGCGGGCGGCTTCGCCGTCCGCCCCCGCCTTGCGGGGCAGACACAGGTTCCCCGCCCGTAGACCATTTCTTTATCGGCGTTTATCTCATTTATCTGCGGCCGATTCTCATTTCCCCGCGGATACGATTCCATGACGAAGTCCTGAACGCCTACGCTTTCTGCAGCATTCCCGCCGCAACCACGATCAGATCCCCGTAGTTGAGCCACTCCTTCTCTCCCGGCACCCGCTCCTGGATGAGATCCAGGGCGTGCCGGGTGAAGTGACCATGGGGGGACTTGCTGGCATTGGGGGCCAGGATGGAGGATTTCCAGGCCATGCGGTGGGATGTCTCCACCACCATGAGCACGGCCAGGGCCGTCAGCTTCCGAGCCCTCATGGCAGATCCTCAAGGCGGTAGTGGCCAAGATTAATGCACAAACTATCCTCATCGCTCCCGAGGGATTGTTCCTTTGGGCTTTCATTTGCGTATCTCAACCGATCCTTCCAGTTTGGGTTATTCAGCCCCCGTTCTACAGCCTTTCTCATCCTCATTTCATAGGGAGGAAGGTATTGATGGGGCTTCAACCCCAAATGCAGGGCAAAGAAAATACTGTTCTGCTGGAACCCACAGCCCAACCGCTGACAGGCCTTGCCAGCCGGGTAGTACTTCCGAAAAATGGCCTCCGCCGCGTTGTAAAAGCTTGCATAGTATTTATTGAAGTCCTTTTGATTATATCGTTTGTAGTGGTTCATCTTGATCAGGATGCCCCATGAAAAGACTGGATCGTCGCCTCCATCCCCATCCGTAAAGCGCCGCGCCTCCACAAAGGTTCGCCGCATCAGGTATTCCAAATACCTCAGGGTCATGGCCCGGGTCTTGGGGCAACGCTCTTGAAAAAGCATGGCCTCCAGGCCGCAGGTCGGGTTGTTCACCAGGACGATGCCAGCCTTAATCCCCGCCCGGGTGGCTGGGAAACGCATATAGGTGTCCACGGCCTGGGCCATGCGCCCGTCGCGGTCCTTGGCGTACATGGCTTCCAGAGTCACGTTGCGGGTCACGGCGGTGCCTGCACCCCCGTCCCCGGCCAGGGCTAGATCCAGGGCGGCCTCCCGGTCCCGGTATCCCAGGCGCGAACTGATCCAGAACTCGGCCTCGCTGCCACTGTGGGTCTTCAACTGTTTCAGGCGCGCCTGCTTGTAGGCTTCCACAGCGTTGGGGC
>Ga0316602_10000600_pt1 | contig 16025 bp, 18 predicted proteins | sample OWC_soil_day10_C_FD_203103 | JGI IMG/M metagenome (GOLD analysis project Ga0316602, IMG submission 203103) | Wetland soil microbial communities from Old Woman Creek delta, Ohio, United States - OWC_soil_day10_CT | ecosystem: Environmental > Terrestrial > Soil > Wetlands | place: USA: Ohio... | reverse complement strand
CCAATAAACAAGGCTATTTTAGCACCAATGTCATTAAGTTAAGAAAAATATAATAAAATTCTCTGAAGAGTAGAGTACAGAAAATGTACCCTACTCTTTTTTTTTGCAAAAAATCGTATAAAGTCTAAGAGAACCGCTATCGCGGCCTTTTAATCTTCAGCCAAAAAATAGTAATGCTATAGTCCACGATACCGTTATTCGTTCTTTGGATTTGCACACATCAGATATTGGGGCAATCGAATACAAGGAGAGGGGTTTTACTTTTGGCATTGCCCCAAAAGTAACAAAAGGTCTAGGCCCCAAGCCTCCAAAAGCTGAAAAGCCAGGCGGTATTCCTAAAATCCGTAAACTCGCTACGCTCAGACAGTACGGATTTTTTCACGGAATACCACCCGGCTTTTCTCCTGCGGAACGCTTTTTCCGGCAAAGGCCAAGGGGTTACGGAGTTACGAGGGTTGCCAGACGTAAATAGTACGGGCACCTGACAACCCTTGTTTTATAAGGCATCCACGACTCCCCAAACTTATACTTTCTTATTCAAAAAAAAGCTTGACAAACCGTCAAAAAAATGTGGCGAAGCCCCTTGATTGTAAAGGCATTCAAGGAGGCTTCGCTATGAATGAATATGTAGATTCTGTAAAAGGAAAATTGGAGAACGTGTTAAATGAAATTCATGAATCTTCACGTCTGTTTGTTAAGAATCCAATGAAAGATTTTACGCGAAAACGCAAGTTGGATTTTAAAGATATGCTAACTATCTTGCTTTCCATGGGAGGAAATAGCCTGAAACTAGAGCTTATGAAATATTTTGAATATCATCTCGAAACAGCGACTTGTGCAGCCTTTGTCCAACAGCGTGAGAAGATTCTTCCAAAAGCACTTGAGTTTCTTTTCCATCAATTCACATCAACAGCAGTGCAGCCCAATAATTATGGTGGCTATCGATTGCTAGCTGTAGATGGTTCGGATTTATGCATTGCACACGATTCAAACGATACGGAAAATCATTTTTTTGCGACTGCCACTGCCAAAGGATTCAATCTTTTGCATCTTAATGCCATGTACGATTTATGCAGCAGGGTATATGTTGACGCAATAGTTCAACCTGGCAGGCAGGAAAATGAGGTTCAAGCCTTAACAGCTATGGTAGAGCGGTCTAATATTCAAAACCCCACAATAATCATAGCTGACCGCGGATATGAAAGCTACAACGTATTTGCTCATATAGACGAGAAGGGATGGAAGTATGTTATACGAGTAAAAGATATCGGCAGCAATGGTATTGCATCTGGCCTTTTGTCCGCAAAACAGGGAAGTTTTGATGTAGAATGCTCCATTTTATTGACCAGGCGACAAACAAAAGAAATAAAAGAGCATCCGGAAAAATATAAGTTTATGCCAGCAAATCAAAAGTTTGACTATCTTCCACCAGGAGACAAAGGAATCTATCTCATGAAATTCCGGGTGGTTCGCTTTCCTATAGCAGAAGATACATACGAGGTGATTATTACCAATCTCTCGCGGGATGAATTACCCGTAGAGAAGATAAACGAACTTTATCACATGCGCTGGGGCATAGAAACCTCGTTTAGAGAGTTGAAGTATGCCATTGGGTTAAAGAATTTTCACGCCAAAAAGGCGGCTTACGTCATCCAGGAAATATTTGCACGGCTTACCATGTATAATTTCTGCGAAATAATCACAACACACGTGGTCATACAGCAGAAAGACACAAAATACAGCTACCAGGTTAATTTCACTATAGCCATATCGATTTGCCGGCACTATTTCAAATATAGGAATTCCGTATCGCCGCCTGATGTAGAAGCTCTTATTCAAAAGAATATTTTACCTGTACGAAAAGGCAGAGTAGACCCTCGCAAAGTCGTCAGAACCAAATCGTCAGTGAGCTTCACATATAGAGTAGCATAACTTTTTAAAAAAATAAATTTTTTCGACAGAGATGCTTCTGTCTTATTTGTTATGCCGAAAAAACAAATACCAAAAAAATGAGCCACAGGAAAGCACGCTTTCTTTCCTGTGACTATATCGCCTTTGCACTTAAAATGGTTAACTTAATGACATTGGACAACTGCCTGGTTATTTTGCGTCAATTTCGTTGTAATGAGAGCGTTTTACCTATGTTTTCAAGTATTGGAAATGCTATAATAATGGTTACAGGGGTGAAGCGGTGTCCAACTGCATAACCTCTGTAGGGGTAAATACCTTACTAATAAATGTTGTCAGGTGTCTAGTCAAGTCAATTTCAGGTCCGTTTTTCAATCTGCAGCCCCTGTCATCCAGGAGAATTTTTAAGGTTGGCCGGGTTTGCAGTCCGGGAATTACTTTTGTAACTACTGCAATGGCGCCAGTGGTAAGCTGGACGATGCTGCCAAGCGGATAGATAGCAACTTGGTTTAGAAAAGTCCGTAAAATAGTTGGATCAAAGTGGGTATTGGCCAGTGACATCATGATTTCATAGGCTTCGTGTGGTAAGGTTCCATCTTTATAAGGACGGTCTGAGGTGAGCGCATCATACACATCGGTAATGGCTACAATACGAGCATATTCATGAATATCTGTGCCGCTAAGGCCGCGGGTATAGCCTGTGCCGTCAAATTTCTCATGGTGTTGAAAGGCAATATGGGCAGATATTAGGGGGATATCTCCTTGCTTACGGAGAATATCAAAACCAAGGTCGGAATGTTGCTGCATGAGTTTGCGTTCATCACTGGTAAGTGGACCCGGTTTGATAAGGATATCTTTAGGAATGAGCATTTTGCCTGTATCGTGGAGTAAAGCGCCTAATGCTAGTTCTTTAAGCTTAATCATGTCATAGCCTAACTGAACGCCGGTGAGGGTAGAGAGTGCGCAAACATTGACAGAGTGCCCAAAGGTGTAGCCATCGCGGGCTCGGATATCTGTAAGATGAATCATAGCCCCGCGATTTTTGATAACTTCATCAAGGATAAAATCAGAGATCGCCTTAAACGGCTGTGCGTCAAGTTCTTGCTTATGAGCAAGATTTTCGAAGGCTGTATTCACGATTTGGACGGCCTGGACCCGTGTTTCTTCGCGGACAACCTCGGGAATAGTATTGATAAGGTCGTCGTCAAGTAGGTTGTCTGTAAAGGGATTTTTTATATAAATACTAGGAAGGTTGAATTGTTGTAATCGATCAATTTGCAGAGTATGAAGCACAGTATTCGCGCTCAAGAGTAATACGCCTTCTGTGCTGAAAATATTACGGGCAACTACCATGTTGGGCTGAAGGTTTGGTATAGCGATTTTTTGCATGATATAAGTTATCCTCCTGATAGTCTGCTAAAATTATTCGACAGGCACTATTGGGAAATCCTGCTGTTTTCGCTTACCTTTTGCAAAATAGTCTATTATATGGTGTAATTTATGATCGGAGGGATATTTGTGGTTGTAGTTTCTGTGGGAATTTGTCAATTAGGGGTTGTGACTGATAAAGAGGCCAATATTCGTAATGCTAGGCGCATGATTGCTGAGGCGGCCAAGCGGGATAGCCGTTTGGTGGTATTGCCGGAGATGTTTAATTGTCCGTATCAGTCTGAGCTATTTCCCCAATATGCCGAAACCTATCCGGCGGGGCCGACAATTGAAATGTTGGCAGAGTGCGCTCAAAGGTATAAGATAATCCTTATTGGTGGCTCAATTCCTGAACGGGATGAGGCTGGTAATATTTACAATACCAGTTTTATTTTCAATGAGCAAGGTAAGTTGATTGGTCGCCATCGCAAGGTGCATTTGTTTGATGTAGCTATTAAGGGGGGGACGGTATTTCAAGAATCAAAGACGCTGACAGCAGGCAGCGAGATGACGTTGGTAGATACTTCGCTGGGAAAGATTGGTGTGGCTATTTGCTATGATGTACGTTTTCCCGAGCTGGCCAGGACAATGGTACTCGCGGGAGCCAAAATCTTAGTTTATCCAGGAGCCTTTGGCTCGGTAACCGGGCCGGCCCATTGGGAGTTATTAATGCGGGCCCGGGCTATTGATAATCAGGTATATGTAATTGGGGCAGCGCCGGCATTAAATGCGGCGGCTGAATATAAGGCCTACGGTCATTCGATTATTGTTGACCCTTGGGCTAGAGTATTGAAGATTGCCGATGAAGAAGAAACTGTGATTACCAGCCAAATCAATTTTAGGACGCTGGACAGAGTGCGGGAAGAATTGCCGTTGCTGCGGCATCGCAAGCCAGAAGTATATGGGGTCAGGGGAGGAGAAAAGAGAACATAAGTATGGAAGCATTTATTCATGGCATTATTTTAGCGTTTGGGCTTATTTTACCGTTAGGTGTGCAAAATTTGTTTGTTTTTAATCAAGGGGCAGTACAGGCCAATTTGTGGCAGGCCATGCCTGCGGTAGTGACTGCCGGACTTTGTGATACGGTGCTTATTCTGGCGGCCGTGCTGGGGGTATCGCTAGTTATACTAAGCTTTTCCTGGCTAAAGACAGCGCTGTTGGCTGGCGGCTTTGTCTTTTTGGCTTATATGGGGTGGGTCGCCTGGCAAAGTAAGGCTGAAGATAGCCAAACAGCTGAGGGAACAGGCTTGCCTCCGAGTAAACAGATCATGTTTGCTGCCTCAGTATCATTGCTAAACCCTCATGCTATTTTGGATACCATCGGGGTCATTGGTACCAGCTCCTTGCAGTATGCAGATAGCAGCAAGCTGTTGTTTACAGCTGCTTGCATTCTGGTGTCCTGGCTGTGGTTTTTCTCCTTAGCCTTTGCTGGGCGGTTGCTGGGAAACTTAGATAGCTCAGGCAGGTTACTGGGGTTGCTGGGCAAATTTTCAGCGATATTTATTTGGGGAGCCGCCCTATATTTGGGCTATAGCCTGATGGCTGGGCTTTAATACTGTATTAAAGCCCAGCCAGAGTTGACCGAGATATTTGTAAGGATATTAGCAAAGTTGCCGTGAGACAGCTTGCGCAGCGTAATTCGATATGCTATAATTACTACGCATAAATTTAATTTAAATGGCTCTATAAAGTGAGGTGCAAGATATGCAAGAAAAGATTCATCCCCAATTCAGTGAAGCCAAAGTTGTCTGCGGCTGTGGCAATACATTTGTTACCGGTTCGGTTAAAAAAGAACTGCGTGTAGATGTATGCTCCAAATGCCACCCGTTCTATACTGGTCAACAGCGCCAAATAGCAGCAGGCGGCCGTGTAGAAAGATTCAACAAACGTTTTGGCAGCAATACCCAAGAGTAATTGCCGCTTGGCTAATTGAACAACATTTGGGCAGCAGAGCAGGAATGCTCTGCTGTACTTATATGTGAACACAGACGAATATTTCGTAGAAGTTTTGATAGAAGGAGGGCGGGCAGCATGAGTCAAAAAAAACCTTTTGTTGGCGGCCAAGCTGTTATTGAAGGTGTCATGATGCGTGGTCCGGAATTTATCGCTACTGCCGTTCGCGAACCGTCCGGCAATATTACAATTCAAAAGGAACGGTTGACTTCAATTACTGACCGTTATCCTATTTTAAAAAAACCAATGATCCGTGGGGTTGTTGCGTTAGCCGAATCGTTGATTTATGGACTAAAAGCCTTGTCGTTTTCCGCGCAAGCGGCCGGTGAGGAAGAAGAGACTTTATCTACCAAAGAAATTGCCATAACCATGGTGTTCTCGCTGGGATTGGCTATTTTGCTGTTTGTGATTATTCCAACCTTCGCTGCTAAATATATTCATAGTGCAGTCACTGATTCGCGGTTGCTTAATACCTTTGAAGGGATTTTGCGATTGGCCATTTTCTTTCTGTATATTTGGGGAATATCACTCATGAAAGATATTCAGCGAGTATTTCAGTATCACGGCGCTGAGCATAAAACCATTCATACGTATGAGGCCGAAGAGGAGCTGACAGTCGAGAATATCAGAAAACATAGTCGGCTGCATCCCCGCTGTGGCACTAACTTTTTGCTTATTGTCATGGTAGTAAGTATTATTATGTTTGCCTTTTTGGGGTGGCCGGACCTATGGCTCCGGATTTTGTCCCGGGTGGTTTTGTTGCCAGTAGTGGCTGGCATTGCCTATGAGATTATCCGGTTTGCCGGACGGAGTAAAGCCCGCTGGGTTGCTTGCGCCATTACGCCCGGTCTGTGGCTGCAGCAACTGACTACCCGTGAGCCTAGTGACGATCAGATTGAAGTAGCTATCGCCGCCTTACATGCTGTGCGGCCTGACCAAGAGATAGAGGTGAAAATAAATGCTGGGTAAATTACAGGCACTGGAAGATAAATTTCTCGAGCTGGAAGGGCGGATCAGCGATCCGGCGGTCATGGCTGATATGGGCGAATGGCAGAAGTTGACTAAGGCTCATAGTAAAATGACTTTGATTGTGGAAAAGTTTCGGGAATACAAGAAAACGCTGCAGACTGTTGCCGATGCCCGTGAAATGCTCAAAGATAAGCTGGATGCTGATTTTCGCGAGCTGGTGGAAGCCGAGTATAGCGAGGCACACAATAAAATCGGGGGGTTGGAGGAAGCATTGCGAATTTTGCTTCTGCCCAAAGACCCTTATGATGACAAGAATGTTATTGTTGAAATCCGGGGCGGTGCTGGTGGTGATGAGGCTGCACTATTTGCCGGTGATTTATTCCGCATGTATACCCGTTATGCCGAAAATCAAGGATGGCGGACGGAGATGCTTGATGCAAATGCGCCCGATCTAGGCGGCTTCAAGGAAGTGGTATTTTCTATTCAAGGCGATGGGGCGTATTCTAAGCTCAAATATGAAAGTGGTGTACATCGAGTGCAGCGGGTACCGACCACCGAGTCAAGCGGTCGGATTCATACCTCCACCGTGACAGTAGCGGTGTTGCCTGAAGCCGAAGATGTAGATATTGAAATTAATCCCAATGACCTTCGTATTGACACCTATTGTGCCAGTGGCGCTGGCGGTCAGCATGTTAACAAAACCGAATCGGCTGTACGTATTATTCACTTGCCGACCGGGGTTATGGTAACATGCCAGGATGAAAAATCGCAGCTCAAAAATAAGGATAAGGCCATGCGGGTGCTGCGGGCCAGAGTATTGGAAATGGCGCAGTCCGAACAAGCTGCCGAGATGGCGGAAAATCGCAAAAGCCAGGTAGGTACCGGTGATCGCAGTGAGCGGATTCGAACCTATAATTTTCCGCAGGGACGCGTTACCGATCATCGTATCGGCCTGACACTGCATAAACTGGACTTTGTTCTAAACGGTGATTTAGATGAACTAATCTCTGCGTTGGTAACGGCTGGACAGAGTGAGAAATTGCAAGAGGTTGAATAATGACAGAACAATGGACCATATCTTCAATTGTACAATGGACTAGGCAGTACTTCGGCTCCAAGGGGATTGATAATCCCCGCCTGGATGCCGAAGTACTGCTTTCCCATATACTGGGTAAGGATAGGCTGTATTTATATACAAATTTTGACCAGCCATTAACGCCTGAAGAACTGGCTGCTTATCGGCAGGCTGTCAAGCGCCGGGTTATGTATGCGCCGGTAGCTTATATTAACGGCTACAAAGAGTTTATGGGGCTGGATTTTATGGTTAATCCAGCAGTACTTATTCCCCGCCCTGATACCGAAATTTTGGTGGAAGCCGCACTTGAACGCCTGGATGGTATTGAAGCGCCAGCTATTGCAGATTTGGGTACAGGCAGTGGTGCTATCATTGTCAGTCTACTAGTAAAACTAGTTACTGCGGTAGGTATGGCGGTTGATATTTCGCCAGAAGCATTGGCGGTTGCCGGGGAAAATGCTGACAGACAAGGGGTTGGCGAACGTCTGACATTTTTTAAGGGTGATATGTTGCAGCCGCTGGCAGGTGAAAAATTTGATGCAATAGTATCTAACCCGCCGTACATTCCAGACAATGACATCTGTGGTTTAAGTCCTGAGGTACGTCAAGAACCGCGGTTGGCGCTGGCTGGCGGGTCTGATGGTCTTGACTTTTATCGCCGGATTGTGGCGCAGGGAGCAAACTACCTTAAACCAGCAGGGTTTATTGCGGTAGAGGTCGGAATTAACCAAGCCGGGCCGGTAGCCGCACTGGCTGATACTGACAGTAGGCTGAAACTGGAAGCTATTATTAACGATTATGCTGGTATCGAACGTGTTGTAATTTTTCGTTTAATGCTTTAACAAAACTTGCAGGCGCCTATAAGAATGTAAAGCGCTGTACATAGAATGAACTGGCTTCTTGACTTTGTCGTGGAGATGATTAAAGTGCATACTAACTATTATAAGATAGACCCGCTTAACCCAGATATAGCTATTTTGGCAGAGACAGCCGCGATGCTACGTCAGGGTCAACTGGTGGCGTTTCCTACAGAAACAGTATATGGTCTTGGTGCTAACGGGCTGGACGTGCAGGCAGTAAAAGCTATTTATGAGGCCAAGGGACGACCTTCAGATAATCCGCTTATTCTACATATTGATGCTGTTGATAAACTATATACTTTAGCAGCATCTGTGCCGGCAAATGCCCTGGCATTGGTGGAACGCTACTGGCCAGGGCCACTCACGGTGGTGGTGGAGCGTCGGCCATTGGTGCCAGATGCTGTGACTGGCGGTCTGGATACGGTGGCCATTCGATTGCCGTCGTCACTGGTGGCCAGGGAGTTAATCCGTCTAGCTGGTGTGCCGGTGGCGGCGCCCAGTGCCAATACTTCGGGAAGACCAAGCCCGACGACGGCGCAAGCTGTGCTGGCAGATCTGGATGGTAAAATTGCCGCTGTGATTGATGCCGGGCCCTGTGCAATTGGTGTAGAATCAACGGTGGTTGACTGTACTACCCCGGTGCCGACATTGCTGCGACCAGGGGGGATTACGTATGACATGCTGGTTGAAGTGTTAGGAGAAGTTGAAATTGATCCGACGCTGGCTGGTGCGCAGGCGATACCTAAATCGCCTGGCATGAAATATACGCATTACGCGCCTTTGGCGCCGCTATTTTTAGTAGAGGCCAAACCGGCTATTGCGGCTGTGCTGCTAAAACGCGAGCTGGAACAAATGCTAGCGTCCGGGAAAACAGTGGGGACTATTGTATCTACTGAATTAGCAGGCAGTTTACCGCCTCAGGCCATCACATATGTTTACGGGTCGCGTGCCGATGCGGCTGCTATTGCAGCCAACCTCTATACCGCTCTTAGAAGTTTTGACGATAAGGCTGTGGATGTCATTTATGCTGAAGGTATCAGCGATCAGGGGTTGGGGCTTGCGGTCATGAATCGATTACGAAAGGCAGCTGGGTATCGCATTATCCGCGCTTAGAATGGATGAATGCTTCATATTGCCTCCTGTTGCTACATATACATTACCAGCGGAGGTGGGAATATGAGCTTGTTTGAACTGTTTGTTCTGAGTGCCGCATTGGGAACAGATTTGTTTTCAGTGGCTGTGCCTATTGGTATGAACAAGGTACGACGTTTAGTGATCCTTCAATCAGCCATTGTATTTGCTGTATTTCATATAATTATGATTCTAATTGGATATCATATTGGCCATTGGTTGGGGAGCATTGTAGAACACGTAGGGGCTTACCACATCAATTGGCCAGTGGCCAGCGTGCAAAACTTTGCGACAATTATTGGCGCATTGGTGCTTGCAGGCTTAGGTACCTTGATGATTAAAGACAACATTAGTGATTCGCAGGACACTGTGTCAGGTAATCCCTTGCATGGTATGGCCCTCATCGTATTGGCTGCCAGCGTTAGTATTGATGCCCTGGCAGCTGGGTTTAGCCTGGGTATGATTGATGTAAATTTATTCCAATTGAGCTTGGTTTTGGGGACGGTGATCTTTGGTATTGGGCTGCTTGGCCTGGGATTAGGTCGTAAGCTAGGTCGGTATATTGGCGGACGGGCTGAACTGATGGGTGGCAGTGTGTTAGTGTTGTTAGCAATACATATCCTATGGACAACAATCTGAGGATGATACTGTCCGCAGGTATGAGAAAATTTTTCCTGGTACAAAATAGGAGGGAGTGAACAAAGATGTTTAAGGTGCTATTCGTATGTACCGGCAATACCTGCCGTAGCCCCATGGCGGCCGCTTTGCTTGATGATATGATCGTACAAGCGGGGTTGTCAGATAAAATTGTTGTGGCCTCGGCAGGTATTGCCGCTTGGCGAGAGCCCGCCTCACCCCAGGCCCAGACTGTTATGCGTCACTCTGGTCTTAGTTTGGACAGGCATTGTTCGGTGCAACTTGATTTGGCACAATTGACGGCTGCAGATTTGGTACTTACCATGACAACCGCGCATAGACAGGCGATTGTGGCGATGGCACCAGCTATGGTGGAAAAAGCATTCACCCTAGCTGAATTTGCCGGTCAAACAGGTAACGTTACCGATCCGTTTGGTGGTAGCGAAGTTCAGTATCAGGCTTGTGTCCAGCAACTGCGACAATTGCTAACTTCAGCGTGGGAAAAAATTGTAAGTTTAGCAGGAAAAAAGTAATTAACGTTGAAATGGAAGAAGACGTGAAAAAATATACATAGGAAGTGTTACTGCATGAAAGTGGCAATTGGCAGCGACCATGGTGGTTTTCGCCTGAAAGAAGAGATTAAAACCCTATTAACTGAGCTTAAGGTAGATAGTCATGATTTTGGCACCTATACCTCCGCAGCGGTTGACTACCCCGACATTTCCCGTCAAGTAGCCGAAGCAGTGGCAAAAGGCGAGTATGAGCGGGGCATTATTGTTTGCGGCACAGGCATTGGGGTTAGTATTGCGGCTAACAAAATTAAGGGAATCAGAGCCGCTCTTTGTAATGATGTCTTTTCAGCGCAGATGTCGCGTGAGCATAATGATGCTAATATCCTAACACTGGGAGAACGCGTGATTGGCCTTGGTTTGGCCAGGATGATTGTTGAGGTCTGGCTTAAGACTAAATTTGCTGGCGGGCGCCACGCCTGCCGGGTAGAAAAGCTTATGGAGTTAGAAAAAGACAGCGAGTGAACTCGTTTCAGCATAGCTGAAACACCGGGGGTTCAGGTGGAGAGTCTACTCCACCTGAACTGACACCGCCTATAGAGGCGGGAGTCTTGACTTACCGATTAAGATAAATTGGAGTGAATGACCATGGATACAGACTTAGCAACAATCGGCCGTCAAACAATCCAGGCGGCTGAAGAATTGATAAAAACAGCCCATTTAAAGCCAGGAGAAATTCTGGTAGTGGGGTGCAGTACTAGTGAAGTACAAGGGGCGCGTATTGGCTCTTATGGTTCTGAGGTAGTGGCTGCTCGAATTTTGTCAAATCTCTTAAAGGTTTGTTCCTGGTATCAGGTGTCGTTGGCGATACAGTGCTGTGAGCACCTTAATCGGGCACTTGTTGTCGAAGCGGCAGTGGCTGCTGCCTACCATCTCGAAGAAGTGACAGTCATTCCGGTGGCAAAAGCCGGTGGTTCGCTGGCGGCGCAGGCTATGCGTGAATTTACCAAGCCGACAGTCGTGGAAACCATCAGTGCCCATGCCGGCCTTGATATTGGCAGTACGCTTATTGGGATGCATATTAAGCGAGTGGCTATTCCGGTACGGTTAACGCCAAAACATATTGGACAAGCCTATCTAACGGCGGCTCATACGAGGCCCAAACTAATTGGTGGCGTCCGCGCTGTTTATGAACTATGCTAAAATAAATTGCTTTATATTTGGGGAGGAATACACATGACAATACTTGCTGGAGTAGATCCTGAAGTAAAAAACGCTATTGACCTTGAACGCGCCCGCCAGCAAAATAAATTGGAACTTATCGCGTCAGAGAATTTCGTCAGCAAAGCCGTAATGGAGGCCCAGGGGTCAGTACTTACCAATAAATATGCTGAGGGGTATCCGGGGCATCGCTATTATGGTGGCTGTGAATGTGTTGATATTGTTGAGCAACTGGCCATTGACCGGGCCAAAGAGATTTTTGGCGCAGAGCATGTCAATGTGCAGCCACATTCAGGAGCACAGGCCAATACTGCCGTATATTTTGCTTTCTTAAAGCCTGGTGATACCATTTTGGGTATGAATCTTGCCCATGGTGGCCATCTAACACATGGCAGCCCGGTAAATATTTCTGGACAATATTTTAATGTAATTCCTTATGGGGTTGACCCAGTTACCCATCGTATCGACTATGACCAGGTCGCTGAGCTTGCTTACAAGCACAAGCCCAAGATGCTGGTGGCTGGTGCCAGTGCTTATTCCCGAATTATTGATTTTGCCCGCTTAGGACAAATTGCTCGTGATGCAGGAGCGATGTTGATGGTAGATATGGCTCATATTGCTGGCTTAGTGGCAGCTGGGTTTCATCCTAGTCCGGTGCCGTATGCCGATATTGTTACCACAACGACTCACAAGACGCTTCGCGGTCCGCGGGGTGGTATGATCCTGTGTCGTGCCCAATATGCCAAAGCCATTGACAAAGCTATCTTTCCTGGCATCCAGGGTGGTCCGCTAATGCATGTGATTGCTGCTAAGGCAGTGGCTTTTAAAGAAGCACTTAGTCAGGAATTCCGCCTTTATCAGGGCCAAATTATAAAAAATGCCCAAGCGCTAGCTGAACGGCTCAAACAAAAAGGGTTTACGCTGGTATCGGGCGGCACCGATAATCATCTGGTTCTGGTTGATTTACGGGCGCAAAACCTAACAGGCAAGCAAGCGGAACACTTCTTAGATGAAATTGGCGTTACTGTCAATAAAAATGCCATTCCTAATGACCCGGCCAGTCCTTTGGTAACAAGTGGTGTTCGCATTGGTGTTCCGGCTGTTACTTCCCGTGGGATGGTAGAAGCTGATATGGTAGCAATTGGTGACATTATTGCTATGACGTTGACCAGCCCGGATGATAGTGCAGCCCAAGACAAAGCGCGGACTATGGTGGCTGAATTATGCCGCAAATACCCATTATACGCATAAGGAAGGAGAGATGATATTATGCAAGTAAAAATAATTGATCACCCGCTCATTCAGCATAAACTTTCGCTCATTCGTGATGTTAGGACAGGGACTAAGGAGTTCCGCGAGCTCTTAGAGGAAATTGCTATGCTTATGGCCTTTGAACTGACCCGGAATATGCCTCTGGAAGAGACCCAAGTCGAAACGCCGCTTACAACTTGTACTTGTAAAGTGCTGTCAGGTAAAAAAATCGGTGTTGTGCCGATTTTACGTGCTGGCTTAGGCATGGTAAATGGCATTATAAAACTTATTCCTGCGGCCAAGGTTGGGCATGTTGGCTTATATCGTGATCATGAAACGCTAAAACCGGTAGAGTACTACTGCAAACTGCCGACAGATGTTGCTGAACGTGAACTTATCGTTATTGATCCCATGCTGGCTACCGGCGGTTCCTCGGTCGCGGCCATTGACCTCTTAAAAGCCAGAGGTGCTAAGAATATTAAACTGATGTGCTTAGTAGCTGCACCGGAAGGTATTAACCTAGTCAACTCCCATCACCCTGACGTTGGGGTGTACGTAGCTGCTGTCGACAGCCATCTCAATGAGAATGGCTACATAGTACCAGGTTTAGGAGATGCTGGCGATAGGATCTTTGGCACCAAGTAAGCGGTTATTTTTTGCTTGTGCCATGAATACACTGTTAGTACACTGTTTGGCCAAGGGGGTAGAATCGATGACTGATAACCAAGAATTTGTCCGGCCGTCCTGGGATGAGTATTTTATGGAAATAACCAAAGTAGTTGCTACTCGCTCAACTTGTCTGCGCCGTCAGATCGGCGCGGTTATTGTTAAAGATCAGCGCCTTTTATCTACTGGGTATAATGGTGCGCCTTGCGGTTTGGCCCATTGTGGCGAAATTGGCTGTGTGCGTGCTGTTAACCATGTGCCATCAGGCGAACGTCAGGAGCTTTGCCGGGGGCTTCATGCTGAGCAAAGCGCGGTGGTTCAGGCTGCTATGTATGGGGTTCCTATTCGTGGCGCAACAATCTACTCTACTCATCAACCTTGCTCGTCCTGTACCAAAATCTTGATAAATGCTGGTATTGCACGAATTGTCTATCAGTATAGCTATCCTGACAAACTGGCTGAACAGTTAATTGCTGAAGCAGCAATAGCATATGACTGTTTCGGTTAACAAAAGGAGAGTTCGATGGTAGAAGATATTTATTTGCCAAAACTCAATAACCTTACGCCTACACTGGAATCGACTTTGTTAAAGGCTATGGAAGAAGCCGGAGAATTAGCCCGTGCTGTACTTAAATTTATGTTATGGGAGAAACTAAGTCCGGAGGAACTAGCAAAACAGCCAGTGGCTTCAGAGTTACTTGCTGATGTCAAAGAAGAGCTATTGGATGTAGCACAAACCTGTGTGACAATGATTTTTGTCATGGAAGACTACTTTGCAATTGATGCCGACAGTCTGATTGGTGAGCACCTTACCAAATTAGTGGACAAAGGCTACTCCTATGATAATAGTCAAAACTATCGCATAACTACGATAAAAAATCGCCATGGTGGCAACTACAAATATATTAGTTTACCACACCTTCAGCTTGCTGACGTTACACTATTGACTACTGTGTGCAAAATTCAGGAAGAACTTGGGGAACTCACCCAATTTCTTGGCAAACATGCTGGCGCGTCAGGTGAGCAAGAGTGTCTTGCTGCTGACGAGGTTAACAAGGGAGCGGCGTTGGAGCTATTGGATGTGGCCCAATGCTGTTTTACGATGATGTATATTTTGGCTGAGCGGCATGCTGTAAATATACCTGCGCTTGTTGAAAGGCATGTGAATAAGCTGCGTCGCAAAGGATATTGTCAGTAGTATTCGTACAATACGAAATTGCAGGCCTATTTCTTCGTTTGCTTTAGATTGACAACTTTCGCACAGGGAGTTACAATGAATGTTGTGTAGAAATGAGGTGTTAGCATATGCAAACATATGTAGTGGCTTTTACAGTTGCTTTGGCAGCAGCTTACTTTATCACGCCGCAGGTTAAGGACTTGGCTATTAAGGCAGGAGCTATGGATGCCCCTGATGCCCGTAAAGTGCATACTATTCCAATTCCCCGGATGGGTGGATTGGCAATATATTTTGGCTTCGTGCTTGCTGTATTGTCCAGCATGCATATTAGCCATGAGATTTTAGGATTATTGTTAGGTGGTACTGTCATTTTGGCAGTAGGTATTATTGATGATATGATACAGCTGTCAGCTAAGGTAAAACTGTTAGGCCAGATTATGGCGGCAGTTGTGCTGGTACTCTTTGATATCCGAATCGAGTGGTTGACTAATCCGTTTGGCGATATGATTTATGTCAATTATTTAGCCATCCCGATCACGATTATGTGGGTAGTCGGACTTACCAATACGGTTAACCTGATTGATGGCCTGGATGGTTTAGCTGCCGGGGTATCGACCATTGCTTCACTTACCATTCTCTTAGTGGCGGTAGAACAAAATTTATGGACAGTAGCCATTCTGACTGCTGCATTGGCTGGTAGTGCGCTTGGTTTTCTGCAGCATAACTTTAATCCAGCCAAGATTTTCATGGGTGATACTGGCAGCATGTTTTTGGGATATATGTTAGCTGCTGTTTCCATATTAGGGGCTGTTAAAAGTGCGGCAACCATTGCGCTAGTAGTTCCTATCGTAGCATTAGGGTTGCCGATCATGGATACTGCCTTTGCTATTATTCGTCGTTATATGAATGGCCGTCCAATTTTTAAACCAGATAAAGGACACTTGCACCATCGGCTTCTTGCCATGGGGTTAAGTCAGAAACAGGCTGTACTGTTGATGTATGTAATCAGCGGCTTCTTAGGAGTGAGCGCTATTGCACTTACTGAAGTCAGCAAATCCTATGCCGCGTTAATTATTCTGGCAATTATTATTGTGGCCTGCCTTGGTGCCAAAAAAATTGGTGTGCTAAGTAATAATGACGGGGTGCTTAAATCTAGCGATTCAGTGAAAAGCCATTAAAAGCGATTTTTAAACAAAATATGTACTAATAGGCGGGCAAATTTGCCCGCCTTGTATTATCAG
>Ga0316602_10000599_pt1 | contig 16040 bp, 12 predicted proteins | sample OWC_soil_day10_C_FD_203103 | JGI IMG/M metagenome (GOLD analysis project Ga0316602, IMG submission 203103) | Wetland soil microbial communities from Old Woman Creek delta, Ohio, United States - OWC_soil_day10_CT | ecosystem: Environmental > Terrestrial > Soil > Wetlands | place: USA: Ohio... | reverse complement strand
TTGAATATGTATGGCTGCTCAATAATGATACGGTTATTGAGGCTGATGCATTAGTTAATTTAGTTGTCAGGCTGCGAGAGCACAGGAAATATGGGATATGTGGATCAACGCTGTTATATTATGATCAACCATTTCGAGTGCAAGGCTTGGGGGGGGCAAAGTATAACAAATGGCTAGGGACTTGTAAGCATATTGGTATAGATCAGCTTTTTAGTGGAAAAATCAATGAAAACGTTATCGAACGCAAGATAGATTATATAATTGGGGCATCAATGTTGGTTTCAAAAAGTTTTTTGACTGATGTTGGATTGTTGACGGAAGATTACTTTTTGTATTTTGAAGAAATTGATTGGACCGTTCGCTGCAAGAATCAATATAGCTTAATTTATGCGTCACGGAGTCTGGTATTTCATAAAGCGGGCAGGAGCATGGCCTCAGGCCGAATCCAGGGAAAGCGAAAAAGTTATATAGCGGATTATTATACCGTGAAAAATCGCATTTTGTTTACTAAAAGATATTTCCCTTATGCATTAGGTACAGTCTATTTAGGCTTTTTCACTGTTATTTTTAATCGACTTAGACATTTTCAATGGGATAGAGTCATTATGATGATAAAAATAGCTGTTAACGGCTTATAAAGAAATGAGGTTAGTTTTTCAGCTAGTACAGTTTGCGATAATCGTATTTCCGTTTAATGGATTGCCATATTTTCAAGATATCTTGAAAGAGTTGTCGCCTGATGCATCGGTATATCCCTTTATTATAGCTTTATTTATTTGGCTCATGATGTTTTTGATGGGAATTATTAAGCTGATTATCCCGATGAATGTGACGTTTAAGCTGTTACTACTTTTTATCTTCTGGAGCATAGTTTCAGGCATTAGCAACATGGCAGAAATTAATGAGAACATCTTTAAAGGGCGTACAGGTATCGAAAAATATGTGGGTCAAATTGGGGTATTACTATTTGTGTCTCTGCTATTTTTGCTAATTTATAATGTCTGTATAAAAACAAAGAAGCCTCTTCTAGAGATAAGAAAAAGCATTTTAATCTCGTTTATTATTGTAGGCATGTATTCTGTAATAGAAATATTATATTTGAATGGCAATAGCAGTGCACAGACTGTTCTAGAAAGTATAAACCCTTTTATTCGTGATGAGGGAACTAACTCTTTAGGTCAATATGGATTAAGATTGCGATCAGTAGCGTTTGAGCCATCACATTTTGCCATGTATTGCAGTTTTGCGTTTCCCTGGTTATTAAGTTATATAATTACTGAAAACAGAAAATTATGGCCATATTTATGCTCTATTTATATGTTGCTACTAATGCTCTTAACAAATTCACGCTTTTGTTATGTCATTGGGAGTGTTCAATTGTTATTATTTATTTCTAAATTAAAAATAACTTATAGAATTAACTATCGTAGTTTAATTGGTACTTTGATTCTAATTAATACAGTGGTGATGATAAGCTGTTTTTTGGTAAGTGACGATAGTTTATTTTCCATAATTAACACCATATTATCACTGTTGGATAGTGATAATAGCTCCAATATTGCTAGATATGGTTCTCAAGTAACGGCTATCCGGATGGTGCTCGATTATCCGATAGTTGGTGTTGGCTTGGGGCAATTTGGTTTTTACATGGCTGATTATGTACCAAGTTGGGCTTGCTATAATCCTGAGATTATTTCTTATTTAGCAAATATAGAAGGGACACATTGGCCAACCGTGCATAGCTTGTATCCAAGAATTGCGGCTGAATTAGGGTTTCCCGGATTATTTATTTGGCTGATTATGTGGGCTAACCTTATTAGTGGGTGTATCAGACGCTATTATATTAATCTTAAAATAGGTCATCAAACTGATGCAATGGGATTAACCATTATTCTTAGCATCAGTGGAGTTGTTTTTTCGGGGTGGAATTACGATTCTATTAGGTTTTTTGGCTATTGGCTGATGCTGGGGTTTGGTATGTATTATATAAATAGTAAGACTGAAATAAGCCAAAAGCATCCGTAAGGCCGCTTTATAGTTTTGGAGGAACTATATGGAGATCTTGTTGGTAGCACCAGTGATGGGGTATGCAATGAAAAGCTATGTGGAAAGCTTAGTGATTGCGTTATCAAAATATGAAAATAATATGCATATAACTCTAGTTGTACCTAAGCAATTTGATGAGAGTTATATAATTAGCCGCGATTGTGCTATTACCATTGTAAGAATGCCTACCCCAGTAAATAAAATTAAACGAGGTTTTTATTATTTTAATCCAATTGCGCAAATTGGTTTACTAAAATCCTTAAGACGGTGTAAACCAGATTTAGTTCATTTAATTAATGGGGATGGCTACTTAATTAGTGTATTGCTCGGTAGTTATTTCAGTACAATTCCCTTATTATTAACTTTACATGATCCGGTAGCACATGCTAAGGATTATATAGGTTATATAAATTCCTGGATTCGGAATTACTTTTCACTTAAACAGTTTGATGCGGTACATATACATAATAAGTGCTTTACCGATATGGTTAGAGCTAGGTTAACCAGAAATCAACAATTGTTTGTTGTGCCGCATGGAAGTTTTGCGCATTATTTTAAGTGCTATGATACCTCACAGCTTGAAAGAGAAAATAGTATTTTGTTTTTTGGCCGTTTGGAGTATTACAAAGGAATTGATATATTAGTTGAGGCCGGCATTAAGTTAGCAAGTGGTAGGAAAAATGTCAAAATTATTATTGCGGGACCAGGAAAGTTAGCGTTATCTATCCAAGCTGAGATAGGTAAAAATAGCCAGTTATTTGAATTTCATAATAAACTTCTTTCTAATAAAGAAGTAGCGATTTTGTTTAAACGAAGCAGTATTACGGTGTTGCCATATCGGCAGGTTACTCAATCCAGCGTTCCCTCAATTGCTATGGCGTTTGGACATAAAATTATTGCGAGTGACGACGGGGCTTTTCATAATGAAATTCCTAGAATCGGGGGCTTGGTGGTACCAGCTGGTTCGGTTGATGCTCTTGCTGAGGCAATGAATGTATGCTTAGATAATACGTGTAACCAAAATGTAGCGTCTGAAGACATATACGCTTGGAATAATATAGCATTACAGTTTGGCTCAATTTACCGTACATTAATAAAAAAATGAAGACTTGTTTATGAAAAAAATTTTACAATGGATAGTCTTTTTGTGGGTGAAATAATTTGCAGATCCTTTAATAAAAAAGGTACAAGCCGAACAAGAGTCTAACTCTTGTTCGGCTTGTACCGTCTATGATAAATTTGACTATAAGCTTAGCATTGGCAATAAGTGAGCCCGCGGTATTTAATTTAAAGTAATCTTAAGTTCTAGGCCGAATTGCTTTTTAAACCATTTTTGATGGCGTTCCGCATCGGCTAACTCAATACTAGCTACCAGGGGATCGCCAGTTATTTGAAGGTAGGCCGCATTTTTATCAAAACTGGTTTGTATTTTTTGGATAAGTTGCATCTGAGTAGCATCAAGGGATTCCGCTAGTGCCAATAACAAGGCTAATTTGTGAGCGTTGGGCCAGTCGGATTTGTCAAGAAAGTGGCTATAGGATCGATTGAGGGTGTATTTGGCAGATGGGCCGTTATGCCAGCCAGCGATTACCGACGTCAGCATTTGTTCTCGGTGGGTAAGGCCGAAGAGCCGGGCATTTTCTACTAAATATGCGCTATGACGAGGGTGGCCGTAAAAATTAATGGTAATACCAATGTCATGCAGCAGGCAAGCCACGCGCAATAATATTCGGTCACGGTTGTCAAGATTGTGGAGCTTCTGCCACCCGTCAAACATTGTTTCTGCTAAAGCTGCAATATGCGTAGCGTGGGGAACATTTGCTTTATAAAACAGTAGCATATTATGGGCACTGTGTTCAATAATGTTATCAATAATTAATGGTTGGCCCATATTAGTAAGGTAGTGTTTAAAAAAGAGTCCTTCCCGGACGCCGAAGCCGCCGGTAATTAAGCGATTGGCATTGGTAATATCAAAAAGGCATTTAACTATAGTAGTGCCTGCCACAATGATGTCGCTACGCTCCCGACTTAAACCTGGGATTTTGGCGCGCTGATTAGGACTGGCATAAATGAGTGCCTGCCACAAATTATTAAATGAACTAACGCCTACCCGGTAGTTATGGACTTTGTTAAAGGGGTAATTTTTACGCTTTTGATCTATTTTTGCAATATTGCGAGCTGTTCCGCCGACGCCAACCAGGGGGAGGCTGGCCTCCGCCAGCCAAGGAATTTTATCTAGTTCTTGGATAATATAAGTGCTAAGTTCATAAAGTTTTGTAGAGTCGACTTGATTTTGCGTACCGAATTGTTCGGTAAGGTTTACGGCACCAAATGGTAAACTAATAGTGTTTTGAGGTTGACGGTTTTTAATTAAAGTTAATTCGGTACTGCCGCCGCCAAGATCAAAAAGAACAGCATCTGTAATGTCAAGGGTGTTAATAATGCCGGTATAGCCTAAGTGGGCTTCGTCAGTGCCGCTGATAATATTAAGTTTTATGCCGGTTTCAGTGGCAACTAACTGGATAAACTTCTCGCCATTATCAGCGTTGCGTACCGCGGCCGTAGCTACCGCTAATATTTCACTGACCTGAAAGAGCTTACACATATGACTAAAGGTCTTAAGCGTTTTTACGGCCCGATCAATGGCGTTTGAACTTAAACTGGTGGTAGTACCCATACCTTCGCTAAGGCGGACAGTTTCTTTTTGGTGGTAGACTAAATTGTAAGCGCCGTTAACATAAGTGTGCATTATAATAAGTCGTGCTGAATTAGAGCCCAAATCAATTATTGCAATTCGTTCTGTCAATCAATCACCCCACTTGTTTGTAATAGTATTTCGTTTTTTTGTCAAAAAACCTTGCTAAATAGGGAAAAAATTTAGTTGCTTCTGGGTAAAATTAACAAAAAATTAACAATTGGCGTGTGTCGAAATAGAGGATAAGACCTGATCATATTCGAATTTTATGGTAATAAGGATTACATAGTGGAGGTTTAACTATGAAAAAATGTTTGCCGAAACGGTTTGCAGTTATGCACATTGGCTCAGAGCAGGTAAGCCTCCAAGTGGTAGAATACGTGTCCTTGGCAGAGATGAAGGTTGTGGAACGTGCCAGTAGTCAGGTGGCATTAGGAGAAGAAACCTTTAAAAATGGCCGAATTGGTTTTGGCACAGTTAGGGAAATCTGTGACTTGCTCAAAGGCTATCGTCGGATTATAAATGAATATGGTGTAAAAGATTATCGGTTGCTGGCAACCACGGCTATTCGTGAAGCCGAAAATCAAGAGTACATTGTTGATCAAATTAAAGTAAAGACTGGTTTTACAGTAGAGGTTGTTGATGTAATTCAGGAAATATTTCATAAATATGTGGCGATGTTTAAGGCCGTGGATAGCCAAGGCTTGGCAGGTGGTGAAGAGGGAATTCTGTTTGTCGATATATCGTCCGGTGGCTTGGGTATTACCCTGTATGAAGCTGGGGGGTTAAAATATCAGCAAAACATTCATATTGGAACACTTAGAATCAAGGAAACCTTTGCTAAGTACCAGCGGGAATCGGCTTGTTTTTATCAGGCTCTATCAGAATTCATTAATAGCACAGTAAGGCCAGTAGGCGATGAACTACGCGACAGTAAGATTAAATACATGGTAATATCGGGAGTTGAGACAAGCTTACTCTTAAAAATGCTGGGATATAAGGAGAATGGTTCGTTAAAATCTATAGGAGTCGCAGAATTTCTTGAATTGCATGACCGGGTAAAACGGCTTAATATACCGCAAGTTATGCATGAATTTAATCTTTCTCAGCAACGGGCGGAAATGGTTTTGCCGACTATTGCCCTGTATAAGCAAATCCTAGACTTAGCTCAGGTTGATGCTATTCTTGTTTCTAGTGTTCAGTTTAGTGATGGAATAATAATCTCGGAAGTTGGCGAAAAAACCGGTGATAGTTGGCGAAGTACGATTGAACAGCAGATTATTAGCCTTACGCATGCTATTGGCTGTAGGTACAAATATGACCAGCGACATGTTAATCAAGTGAAAAATGCGGCGCTGTTACTGTTTGATAAGATGGTAAAGGTTCATGGTCTTAGTCCCAGGGCCAGGGTTTTACTGCAGATAGCGGCTATACTACACGATGTTGGCAAATTTATTAGTTTGCGGCGCCATTATTTCTATTCCTATCGAATTATTTCTTCCGCAGACTTTCTGGGAGTTTCAGAAGCTGAAAAGGCCATGATAGCCAATATTGCCTGCTATCATTCTAGTTTGACGCCCTCAATGACGGAGCCTCAATTTGCGGCACTTACTGATGAACGACGGATGACGGTAGCTAAGTTGGCGGCTATTATTCGATTGGCAGTAGCAATTGATCGCAGTCACTTACAAAAAGCTGTGATTAAGGATATAGTACTTAATGCTGATGAAATGGTGATTTATGTGCAAGCAGAACAAGATATTTCTTTAGAAGAGTGGACTTTTATTGATAAAACAGAATTTTTCGAACAAGTATTTGGCATTAAAGCAGTATTACGGCGATATTAATTAATGGCGGGATGATGCTGATGTTTAATAAATCGGATTACTTTTTTAACCGGGAATTAAGTTGGCTTAAATTTAATGCTCGGGTACTTGAAGAAGCGAATCAAAAAACCAATCCGCTATTAGAGCGGCTTAGATTTGTAGCGATAACCGGATCAAATCTTGATGAATTTTTTATGATCAGGGTTGCTGGACTCAAACAACGGCTGGAAAGTGGGATAAATAAAAAAGATGCGGCAGGATTGACCGTAGCGGAGCAACTACAAAAAATTAATGAAAGTACCCGACGGTTAGTTCGAAGGCAATATCGCTATTGGCGTATTTTACAACAAGAAATGGAAGAAAATAATATTTGCTTTAAAGCGGTGGCTGAGTTGTCGGATGAGTTGCGAGAATGGATTGAGGACTATTATAGAACGACAATTTTTCCGGTAATTACTCCGCTGGCGGTAGATTCAAGTCATCCGTTTCCTTTCCTAGCTAACCGCAGTCTAAATTTAGCGGTAGAAATTAAACAGGGGCGTTGTGAAGCAAAGATTGCAGTAATTCAAGTGCCGGGGGTACTACCGCGCCTAGTAAGACTTCCAGAGACGGATCACGGTAAGTGGTTTGTTTTTTTGGAGGATATTATTCAAACCTATTGTGTCAATCTTTTTCGCGGCTACACCATAAAAACTATTGTTCCCTTTCGGATAACTCGAAATGGGGATTTAACCATTGACGAAGAAGATGCAGAGGACCTTCTGGCTGAGATAGAAAAGTCGCTCCGGCAACGGAAACGCGGCGATGCTGTACGCTTAGAAATTGGTAAGACTATAAATCATGCGTTACGGCAATTTATTATCGATGGTGTAAAGATAAAAGAGGAAAGCGTATATGACATAAATGGTCCAATCGACATCACATGTTTTATGAAATTCGGAGAAACAATCGGCGATGAACAGTTGTTATATCAATCGTTTGTTCCACCCCTGCCCTCTAGTTTAGCTGATACTGACGACCTGTTTGCAGCTATTAATGCTAAAGATATTTTATTGCATCATCCCTATGAGTCATTTTTTCCGGTTGTTAATTTTATTCGTCAGGCGGCAGTTGATCCTGAGGTATTAGCCATTAAGCAGACTCTGTACCGGGTTGGGGGAGACTCACCTATTGTCTTGGCGTTAGCCGAAGCCGCCGAAAATGGCAAACAGGTAACTGTGTTGGTAGAGCTTAAAGCCAGGTTTGATGAAGAAAATAATATCCAGTGGGCTAAGCGGCTGGAGGAAGCCGGCTGCCATGTGATATATGGTTTGGTTGGTCTTAAAACCCATGCTAAGATAGCGCTGGTGGTCAGGCGGGAACATGGGATTATAAAGCGGTATGTACATATGGCCACTGGCAATTATAACGAAGGCACGGCTCGCCAATATACCGACATTGGACTATTAACTGCTAATGACCAGATTGGCGCTGATGCGTCCGCTTTTTTTAATGTGCTTTCCGGCTATTCCGATCCTCCGATTTGGAACAAGTTGGGGGTGGCTCCAATTGGTCTAAGACAAAAATTTTATGATTTAATTGAACGCGAGATTAGTTTTGCAAAAAGCGGAAAACCAGCGAGAATAATTGCTAAGGTCAATTCGTTAGTGGACACTGAATTGACGCTAAAATTGTATCAGGCATCTTATTATGGTGTAAAAATTGATCTTATTGTTCGCGGTATTTGTACTCTTTTACCGGGAATAGCCGGCGTAAGTGAAAATATTACAGTGAGAAGTATTGTTGGGAGGTTTTTAGAACATAGCCGGATATTTTATTTTGCTAATGGTGGTGATGAACAAATTTTCCTTTCTAGCGCTGACTGGATGACCCGTAATCTAAATGCACGGGTGGAACTGCTATTTCCGGTGGATGATGTTGAGCATAGAGATCGAATTAAAGCTCTTCTAGAACTGCTTCTTCAGGATACGCAAAAGGCTTACGGCATGAGATCAGATGCTGTATACTATCGGGTAGGAAGACACCGGAAGGAGATAGTACATAGCCAAAAGGAACTGCTTAACAGGGCCTTGCAAGTAGGAAAGTCTGCTAACCTGCCTTTGCCAATACTTAAACCGGCGTATCGGCATGAAGAGTAACTACTTGACCACAAGGGCGATGATGAATATAATACTTGTAATGGAAGTGTACCTAGGGTTCCGGCTAATGGATGCGTCTGGTCCAAGCGGTACAAAGACTTCAGGTGAAGTCAACACCGCGGGTATAAAAGACTCTAGCGGAAAGTTTCATGGAAACTTTTTGCGGGGTCTTTTTCCATTAAAAAGTGGAATACTAATAAATTGTTAGGGTTAATTATGGGAGGGGAAAAGGTGTATTGGAACGAACCGATTGAAACCATGGGTCGAGCCCAAATGGAAGAACTGCAAACCACGAGGCTGAGGGAAACTGTAAAGCGGGTTTATCAGCAAGTGCCTTTTTATCGTAGTAAAATGCAAGCGCAGGGGTTATTGCCAGAAGACATTGTTAGACTTGAAGATATTCAAAAACTTCCGTTTATTATCAAACAAGACATGAGGGACAATTATCCTTATGGTCTGTTTGCGGTGCCATTATCAGAAATTGTCCGTATCCACGCTTCGAGCGGAACTACCGGTAAACCGACGGTGGTCGGTTATACTAAGCGGGATTTAGGCATTTGGGCGGAAGTTATGGCGAGAGCCTATAGCTATAGTGGAGCAACCAAAAAGTCATGTATTCAAATAGCCTATGGGTATGGGCTATTTACTGGTGGCTTAGGAGCACATTATGGAGCAGAACTTTTGGGCGCATCGGTTATTCCAATTTCCACAGGTAATACCGCTCGTCAAATTATGTTGATGAAGGACTTTGGGACAACGGTGCTGGCTTGTACCCCGTCTTATGCTTTGTTTATCGCTGAAACAATCGTTGAAATGGGGATGGATCTAAGTGAGTTCTCACTTAAAGCGGGTATTTTTGGGGCTGAACCGTGGTCCGATAATATGCGTCGTGAAATTGAAACTAGGCTAGGTATTAAGGCTCTTGATATATATGGTTTAAGCGAAATTATTGGCCCTGGGGTTGCCTGTGACTGTCTTTGCCAGAATGGCTTACATATCAGTGAGGATCATTTTTATCCTGAAATCATTAATCCGGTGACGGGAGAAGTAATGCCTGAAGGCGAAAAAGGAGAACTTGTTATAACCACTATTACCAAAGAAGGGATGCCGCTGGTGCGCTATCGGACGCATGATCTTACCATGCTTAACCGTGATGTGTGTGATTGTGGCCGAACTTTGATAAGAATGGGGAAAATATTAGGGCGCAGCGATGATATGCTAATTATTCGTGGCGTCAATGTTTTCCCGTCACAAGTGGAAAGCGTATTGCTGAGCATTGGTAATACATCGCCGCATTATCAGCTGATTGTTGAGCGCGAGGATAATTTGGATATATTGACGGTTATGGTAGAAGTAAATGAAGAAATGTTCAGTGACGAAGTCCGAGGCTTAGAAGAACTTGAACATAAAATAAAAGCGGCTTTGTCGAGTGTATTGCAAATCAGTGCAAAAGTGCGGTTAGTCAATCCTAAGTCGCTGGAGCGCAGCGAAGGTAAAGCCAAACGTGTAATTGATAACCGGAAAATTTAATTAGAAGGAGAGGATTATCAATGATTGTACGGCAAATATCGGTTTTTTTGGAAAATCGTCAGGGTACATTAGCAAAAGCACTTAGTGTTCTTCATGACAATGGAGTTAATCTTCGGGCCATGACGGTTGCTGATACTGCAGATTTCGGGATAATGCGTATAGTTGTAAATGAACCTGAGAAAGTAGAAAAAATTCTTCAAGCTGCAGACTATGCAGTAAAAATAACACCAGTACTTGCGCTAAAGGTTGAGGACGCTCCTGGAGAACTTATGAATAAGGTACAGGAGTTGGCGGATGGTGGCATAAGCGTCGAGTATGTATATGCCTTTGCTACCGCAGACCCTGATGGGGCGCGAGTGGTATTTAAAGTTGATAAATTAGAGCAAGCTTATAAAATACTGATTGGCAAAAATATTGTAAACTCGGATGATTCTAATGAAAATTATTGGTAAATAAGGCTTTGTTAACATATACTGCTGCTGGTGTGCAGGAATTTTGCTGGAAAAGTAGTATTATTACCCAGTAAAATTCGGAGAGGGTGTGTGTTATGGAAAAAAAATTTCGGGTAGCGATTCATCATGAAGACGATAGTGGTTACATAGAATATGACCAAGCGACCCAAAAAGTCGTCGTAGTGATAGAAAATCAAGCTAAAAAACAAGCGATAGAAAATTTTTTAGGTAAAGAGCATATTTTACGGTGGCCCAAGGATACTATTTATGATTTTAAGGAAGTTCGCTTTCAACCAACAACTGATCTGGAAAGTTTTAAAATCGTACTTACCAAATTGTGGGAAAATACTCAAGTATTGGTCGATTGGAGTCGTCCAGTACCCTGTTAATCAGGGCTTTTCCTTAGAAAAAAATAAGTTATCAACAAAATTATTCACAAAGTACCTACATATGTGGATAAGTGTGCTGTAATAACCGTAAAAACACATGACTTTCGTAATATAACATGGTTAAATGATTGTGGATAAGTTTTTATAGCAGCTTAATTTAATGTTTTTTTCATGTGCCAAGGTCTTGCTCTAGAGTAAGACTTTTTTGGCATGGAAGAGGATTAAAAGTTCAAACATTAATGAAAGGTGCTCAATATAAAAATTGAGTATTTTATTGAGCTGCGGGGAACATTATTCAGTGATGTATTATTTTAGTTGTAGGGGGAGAACAATCTGAACAAAGGCAAAGAACAAGAAGCGTTGAAAACCCAAAAATTGTCACCGCAAGAATTGGAGATTTTATTAAAAAATGAATACGGTGACAAATTACAGCCCGTAGACGAAGCGCGGCTTGAAAAACAGAGAAGGCAGCAAGCAGCAATAAAGGCCAATAAAATTAGATTTCATAAGTAGTGAAGATTCGTTTTTTATTACATTATTTGTTAGTGAAATAATGATGCCGCAACAAATGAGATGCCTACCGATAGCTTAGGTTAAAAAACTTCTATCGGTAGACAACTTTTTTTTTACCTGTGCAAGAAACGACGAAATTTTTATTTAGGAGCATGTAGAATTATACGAGTAAATTAATTTTTATAGATTATCGCAAGGGGCGTGGAACTAATCGATACTACAAACATTGCAGGAATAGAGGCATTGCGACTGGCTTTAACTAAAATGGTTATTAGTAAAGGTGTTGCAAACGAAAAAGTTATTAAGCTGAGCCAACAGCTAGACGTTGAAATAGTGACAGTAATGAAAACTGAGGCGAGATAAATCATGGATTAAAGTCCTAAAAACGAAAGTGCAATAGTACTTTTGTCCTAGTCGTCCTATCGACAAAATGGAAAAAATGTATTATAATAGAACAAAAGTATATATTTGGCAAACTTGCTAAAAGGTAAGGACGCAAAGCCAGTGGGTCTAAGGTTACTGATGTAGGTAGCTATGATTGCCAGGCTGCTGTTTTAGTCTTTCTAAAATGTTTTTTAAAACCAGACTAAACGTCTGTTTTTTTGTGCTTAGAAAATACGATTTAAAGTAGCGGTAACTTATAAAATACTTCAATAGTAACAGGCTGGTTACTGAAGTTTGTTCATCCAGAATCGGGGGATAACTGGGAGGGACTTCAATGGAAAAAATATTTTACCAATATACCGGTATCGTTTTTGGAGTAATAGGAGCTGTTTTAGCACTAGTGGTTGAAGAAGTGCATGCTTATAGTTACCTTGGTTTGCTAAAAATAAGTGGCGTTTTACCTGTTTTGATAACTACCTTGGCTGTGGCTGGGTGGTTGCTTGGCAGATTGATTCAGACTTTACATGTAGGCGCATACACCGATGCTCTAACTCAGCTCTGGAATCGACGATATTTTTACGTGAAATTTTGTGAAGAAACGAATCGGATGAAGCGTACTAGTGCGCCTCTTTGTATAGCCTTAGTAGATGTAGATAATTTTAAAAATATTAATGACTATTTTGGTCACACTACCGGAGATAATGTACTGGTCAATATAGCCATGATTATAAAACGTCGCACAAGGAGCATGGATATAGTTTTTAGGTGGGGAGGAGATGAATTTGTTATCTTATTTCCAGAAACCAATTTAAAACAAGCGGCAAAAGTTGCGGAGCGGGTTCGGGTGGCTATTGCCAAAAGCAGTCAGTGCAGTAATGCGACAATAAGTGTTGGCCTTGTCGCTGTTAAAGAAAAGGTGAATGAAGCTCAGGTTATAGAGAGCGTTGATAAGATGTTATCACAGGCGAAAAAAATGAAAAATTTGGTGGTATTATCTGATTATAATTAGTAAAATACAGCAAGGTGAAAAAGGAAACAAACATGATTATTGAACGGACGCAGCGGGCAAGAAATTTGCCAGAACGAAAGATGGGTTCAAAGATCGACGTTTAAAGAAATATACACAAATGCGATGAAGCTACTAAAAGGGCATTCATATAAGAAAGTAGAGTCGATAGGCTATTTTTTGTTTTGGATGGGTAATTTCGACCAGTCAAAAAGGGCCTTTTTATGACGTAGGTGGTTGTAGCTCAACCTGTTAGAGCCAGCGGGGATGAATATATAGAAAATCACTAGTTATGTTTCTAAATGTGAGCACTGGTTAAACGAACCGTTAAGAAGAGAATACCAACAAAGCCAGCGTTGACATGGCTTTGTGTAAATGATATACTTCTTAGGTGGAGCAACGGACACTTGTTTACATTTAATTATAAAAACGAAATTCCAAAGCCCGCAAACCATGTAAATACTGTGTTCAACATGCGCCCGTAGCTCAGGTGGATAGAGCAACGGTTTCCTAAACCGTGTGCCGGTGGTTCGAATCCTCCCGGGCGCACCAGTAAATTCAAAGGTTCTAGCGATTAGCTAGAGCCTTTTTTGTTGCCAGGCAGGCATTTAGGCAGGCAATACTCAATTTTATAGGGGAGATTTAGTAAAAAAAGGTTGCTATATTGCAAATAAGACTGTTATAATAATAACAAACAGAAACGGATTTATATATTTCCGTTTAAAGGAGATATAAGAATGACTCCAACTGAAATTATTGCTCAACTTGGTTTATTAAGGGTAAAAATAACAGATCGTACTCTTTATAACTATGCAGAGCAGAATTTGATACCGACCCCTAAGAGAGGGTCAGGGCGTTCTGGCAAGTGGGTAGATTATCCAGAGAAAGCTATGTCCGAAGCATACGCGGCATGGCGCTTATTGCATGGTGATTATTGGCGTGATCATAAGTATGTAGCTATTGGCTTAAAACCTCAAAAATTAGCACCTGAAACAGTTGCTGCTGTGCGCCGCCTGAAGGCAGAAATAGAAATGCAGGATTGGAGTCGTTTTAAACGTGAGCCTGTAGATTTCGAAGAAAACGTAAAATTTATTCTTATGTTTCATAAGGCTGATGATGAAGCTGCAAGTATTCTTTTGAGTGGATATATAAAGCTCTGGGAACTTTTTAAATCTGAAGCAGAGTTGAGAGTACGTGAAATCCTGGATGACCCAGAGTATTAAAGAAAAACAACCGGATACTAATCCGGTTTTAAAAAGCCTATTAACAGAAATACACATTTCCGTTTCTATTAATAAAAAATATCGGGAGGTGAAGGAGTGCAAAGTAAATATATTGTAATTATCACTGAAAGCAATGGTAAGAAGACTAGAAGGCGTATACGGATAAGGGATAAGCCGAGTAAGCCTAAGCAATAAAATATTGTGGCCGGATGTGTGTGAATAACCTGCCGGGTCAATATAGCTTGTAACATTTGCTATATGACCTTGGCAGGTTTTAATTTTTATAAAGATTAGGGAGGAAAGAAAACAATGTCTGAAAAGAAGCTATATACAATTGAAGAAGCTCTCACGATTATACCAATGTCAAAGGCCGGTATTTATAAGGCCTGCTCTGAAGGAAAAATTCCTTGTGTGAAGGTGGGAAAACGGATTTTCATCTCTTCATGGTTTATTGAAAAAATTCTTAACGAGCCAATTCCAGCGGCGCAATAAATAGATAAAAACCAGCCTACGTGGCTGGTGGAGAGGTGAAACATTGATTAAAGAAAGTATACCATATCCTGAAGAAAACATTCCAGATGAATTGAAAGAACTGAGTCAATGGGTGTGCTGGCGGCTTGAACAACATGATAATGACGCAAAACCTAGGAAGGTTCCATATAATCCTATGACGGGGAAGAGAGCCAAGTCATCCGACTCAGCAACCTGGGGCAATTTTGATGATGCCTTAAAATATCTTACGAACAACCACGGTATGCAGGGCTTAGGCATTATGCTAGGGGATGGCTTGAGCGGTACGGACATAGACAATTGTGTGGATGAAACCGGAGCGTTAAAGCCTGATGCAGTTGATATTTTAACATTGCTAGGTGGTAGTTACACCGAATATTCGCCAAGTGGTAAAGGGTTGCATGTTTTACATTGGGGGAAAAAGCCCATTGATGCGAAATCAAAAGCCCCGTTGCAAAACTCTGATGCACTCGAAATTTATGATACTGGCCGTTTCTTTACAGTAACAGGGAACATATTACTGGACTCGACAAAGACAGTCGAGGACCTATCTGCTGGCATTGCCAGGGTTTGTGGTAGATACCTAATAGCTACGAAGACGGCCCCTATAACAAAATTTGGACGAGAAGACTATATTTCCGATGAGGCGTTATTAGCCAGTATTAGCGGTTCAAAGCATGGATTTTTGTTCGAGGATTTATGGGAAGGAAGTACTGAGCAGTATGATGGGGATGATTCGCGCGCTGATGCTGCGTTGGTGGAAATGCTACTATTTTTTAGTAGGGGGAACGAAAAACAAACAGACCATCTATTTAGACAGTCGGGCCTTATGCGTGACAAATGGGATAGGAGCGCTGGCGGTGGTGTTACATATGGGGAAAGAACTATTAAGCAAATAAAGAGCAGGATGGCCCGTTTCCGTACTCGGGATTACAAGCTAACTGATTTAGGTAACGCTGAGCGACTCGCTGACACATACAGTGGTGAGGTGCGCCGGTGCTCAAAATGGCGTAAATGGTTAATATGGGATGGTAAACGTTGGGCCATTGATGATACTGGGGCAGTCATGCAATATGCTGCTAAAACGGTGAGGGCAATTTATAAAGAGGTTGAAATGTGCAACGATTTGGAGAGACGTAAGGCAATTAGTCGCCATGCTATAAATTCTGAATCTGTCGGGCGGCTACAGGCAATGGTTAGCTTAGCGGAAAGTCTATTGCCGGTTGCCACTGAAGAACTGGACGCTGATATTTGGTTGCTCAACTGCCAGAATGGCACGTTAGACCTACGAACTGGTCAATTACGGCCTCATGACCCAGCAGATATGT
>Ga0316602_10000597_pt1 | contig 16101 bp, 16 predicted proteins | sample OWC_soil_day10_C_FD_203103 | JGI IMG/M metagenome (GOLD analysis project Ga0316602, IMG submission 203103) | Wetland soil microbial communities from Old Woman Creek delta, Ohio, United States - OWC_soil_day10_CT | ecosystem: Environmental > Terrestrial > Soil > Wetlands | place: USA: Ohio... | reverse complement strand
GCATAATATTGGGCCAGGGCAGTACCACCTCACATACCATCATTATTGCCAAATCACGGGCGATACCGGCGGTTACCGGTCTGGGCGATGCAGTAACCCGGATTGTAGATGGTATGCTTGCTGTTGTTGACGGTCATGCCGGCCAGGTTATTCTTAACCCTACACCAGAGCATTTGGCCGATTACCAAGAGAAAGCCGCGGCTGAGGCTGCCCGTATGCGTCAGGACAGTGAAGTAGCAGCGCTTGCGGCAGTTACGAAGAATGGCACTAAAGTGCAACTGGCCGCCAATATCAGCTCACCTGCAGATATGACCGCAGCGCGCGCGCAGGGGGCGGAGGGGGTTGGCTTATTCCGTAGTGAATTTTTGTTCCTGGGGCGTGATGTCCCGCCAAATGAAGAAGAACAATTTGCCGCCTATAAAGCAGCCGCCGAGCAGTGTGGTCAGCATCTGTGTGTTATTCGAACAATGGATATTGGCGGCGACAAACCGCTGAGTTACCTAACTATCAGCAAAGAAGAGAATCCATTTCTTGGCTGCCGGGCCATTCGTATCAGCCTTAAGCGCCCCGAACTGTTTATTACCCAGCTCAAAGCTATCCTGAGGGCAGGTGCTTACGGCAGTGTCGCCATTATGCTGCCCATGATTATCAGTGCTGCGGAAATTATCGCCGCCAGACAGTATGTGGAGCAGGCCAAGACTGAACTTACCCAAGAGGGCAAGGTCTTTGGGGCTAGCGTGCCAATCGGTATTATGATCGAGACCCCGGCAGCTGCTATTACCGCCCGCGAGCTAGCAGGCGAATGTGACTTTTTCAGTATTGGTACTAATGATCTAGTGCAATATACGTTAGCTGTTGATCGAGGAAATTCGGCTGTGAGCTCGCTCTATAGTCATTTCCACCCAGCGGTGCTTAGGCTGATCGATGGTGTGGTAAAAGCCGGTCATGAGCACAAGATATGGGTGGGCATGTGCGGTGAAATGGCCGGTGATCCATTGGCGGCACCGCTCTTAGTGGCTATGGGTTTTGATGAACTCAGTATGAGTGCACCTGCTATTCCCCGAGTAAAAGAAGTCATCCGGCGTTTTGCGGACGAGCAAATGAGGCAAGTGCTGGTTAAGGCACTCGCCTTGAATGATGCGGATGACATCCGCAGTCTGCTCCGTGACTTTGGCCAAAATTAGGGATAGTACAGTAATTATTGACCTGCAGAGAATGTCTGCAGGTCAATAACATTTTCCGAACAATATTTATATTATTGATATAATCATTCGATTTATTTATTGACAGCCATTATCTGCTAATGCTATGATAAACAAGGGAAAAAAGGGGAAAAACTAAAAGAGTTATTTTGCGATAATCATAGGTGGCCCGGTTCGGAGTGTAATATTGTAATAGAATAAGTGAAGAAGCCGCAACTGGATAAGAATGGTTAGCTGCGAGGCGCAAAGTGTCTGAGAGATAGCGAAGCAGATAGCCGTTTATATCTAGTTGCGTATGAAAGGATTGATGATATGTCTTCTGTAGTTGTCATTGGAACCCAATGGGGTGACGAAGGAAAAGGCAAGATTGTTGATTACTTAGCAGAACAAGCCGACGTTGTAGTTCGGTATCAAGGTGGGAACAATGCTGGTCACACCGTAGTTGTTGACGGTACGGAGTTTAAACTGCATTTATTGCCATCAGGCATATTATATTCAGGTAAAACCTGCGTAGTTGGCAATGGCGTTGTAATTGACCCGGCCGTTATGCTTAAGGAACTGCAAGGCATGCAAGATAAAGGTATTGATACCTCAGGTTTAAAAGTATCTAATCGTGCGCATATTATTATGCCTTATCACCGATTGCTTGACGAAGTAGAAGAAGAGTCCCGCGGGGATCGTAAAATTGGCACAACCAAACGTGGCATTGGGCCATGTTATATGGATAAAAACGCTCGCTCAGGAATCCGGATGGTTGATTTGATGGATGAAGAGGAATTCTGCTCTAAGCTGGAGTTCAATCTGGAAGCCAAAAACCATCTACTAAAAGCCGTGTACGGTGTAGAGGGCTTTGACTTTGAACAAGTCAAACAAGAGTATCTTGAATATGCCCGGCAACTTAAGTCCTACGTGACTGATACAGCTGCCGTTTTGCATACATCTATAAAAAATGGCCAAAAGGTGTTATTTGAAGGGGCGCAGGCCACCCAATTAGATCTGGATCATGGCACCTATCCCTACGTAACTTCCTCGCATCCCATCGCCGGTGGCGCCTGCATTGGTGCTGGCGTAGGCCCAACGCAAATAAATAAGGTGATTGGCGTAGTTAAAGCCTATACCACACGAGTTGGTGAAGGTCCCTTCCCAACTGAACTTACTGATGAAGTGGGCGAAACCATCAGAGAACTTGGTCATGAGTATGGTACAACAACAGGTCGTCCCCGCCGTTGCGGCTGGCTGGATGCCTGCGTGGTACGTTATGCTGGTTATCTTAGCGGCATTGAGTATATGGCAATTACCCGCCTGGATATCCTTGACAGCTTGAAGACCCTTAAAATTTGTACTGGCTACAAATATAAAGGTGAGATCATAAATGAGTTCCCTGCCAGCCTCAAGGTCTTAGCTCAGGTTGAACCGGTTTATGAGGAACTGCCGGGTTGGCAAGAACCTACCTGCGCTGTAAGAAGTTATGAGGCATTGCCAGCCAATGCGCGTCGCTATGTCGAACGCTTGAGCGAAGTCAGTGGTATTAAGATTGGTATTGTTTCTGTTGGTCCTGGTCGTGAACAGACAATGATTCTTGCTGATATGTTTTAAGTGAAATAACAAAAATACCCTGCGACGGCGCAATGTCATTAAGTTAACCATAATGACATTGTGCGACGGCGGGGTATTTTTGTTGTTTTGAGTGAACATTTCCCAACAAACCGATATTGACAAGCCTATGACCATATTGTATAATTTAACATTGTGAAGATGATCCACTAGCTCAGTTGGTAGAGCACCTGACTTTTAATCAGGGTGTCCCGCGTTCGAGCCGCGGGTGGGTCACCATTTTTCTATCCAATCCAGTCCAGAAGGTCTGGTAGAACAACTGGCCCGTTGGTCAAGCGGTTAAGACACCGCCCTTTCACGGCGATAACGGGGGTTCGATTCCCCCACGGGTCACCATAAGCAGTGAACCAGGTTCTTGCGAGCCGTTAGGCGAAATAAGAACCTGAGTGAATCGCTTAGTTCTGAGCGGTAGCGAAGAACATCCTTAATATTACTTTCTCGGGCGATTAGCTCAGCTGGGAGAGCGCCTGCCTTACAAGCAGGATGTCGGCGGTTCGATCCCGTCATCGCCCACCAAGGAAAAAGGAAGAGTCTTTGAATTTTATTTCAAAGACTCTTCCTTTTTGAATTCTCCAATTAGCAGAAAATTTAATTAATACATCACCAGTCAGTCCCCAAAAATAACTTTTCGGTAACGATATTGTGCAGTTGGGTAATCGTTTGTGGAAGGTGTATGATTTTACCATATATAATAATGATAAGTTCATTTTGTAGGTGGATAAGTCGTGCTTCTTTGGCGCCAGGGATGCGAAGCCATTTAATAGTTATAATATTTTAATTATTGCAACTCCATCTTCATGTTATGGTGAACTATACTGACATAATACGGAAGGAGTGTGTTTGCTAAGTTATTAATGGCGACGCACAACGGGAGCAACTCGGATTTACCATTCACAATTGGCTGTTTAGCGATAGCTGACAGTTATATTTTGATACTAAAGGGGCACATAGTATAGTTGCTCTTGGTGGTATTTTATTTAGGCTACGTACTTTTATTACAAATTTTAGTGAAAAGACTCCTGAATCTGTAACAGAACACGGAAGCTGACATAGTAGAGGAATAGTATTAGGATTGGGAACTTCGTATTGCTGAAAGAGTTTTAATTATAGACACTGAGATGCTCACTTGGTTACAGGTGGTTTTGCGGGAGATTTAGTCTGAATATATCAATAATAATGAGGGGGTATTACTATGGGTCTTATTAATTCACCTGCCCAAATGGTAGGCATGGCCTACAATGCGGGTAAAGCCAAAGGAGATTTGTCGATAGGTCAGTTGTTCGTGCGCGGTATCATGGGTGGGGTATATATCGCGGTCGGCGCGGCTTTTTGCACAGTTGCTATGTCTGGTGTCGCGCCTTTGATGGGTGCAGGACTAGCTAAGCTGATTGGTGGTGCCGTATTCCCGATTGGCCTGATTGCTATCATTCTTACTGGTATGGAGTTGTTTACCGGCGATGCTATGTTATTGCCGATGGCTGTCTGGGCGGGAAAGAGTACCTATGGAAAACTCATTAAGAACTGGACGGTTGTATATCTTGGTAATTTTGTTGGTTCGCTGGCCTTTGCCGCTGTTGTCGTTGTGTCGTCGTTTAGCCAAGGAAATTTCACGGCGGCAGAACCAAACGCCTTTGGTCTAATGGCCGTCACTGTTAGTGTCGGCAAGATTCTTACTTATAAAGCCGCGGGAGACATGGGGCTATTGTCCTTGTTCGTTTCTGCAATCGGTTGTAACTTTATTGTTTGCCTGGCCGTTCTGATGGCGATGACTGCCCAGGATGTTGTTGGTAAGTTTTTTACCATTTGGTTCCCGATTATGTCCTTCGTCGTCATCGGTTTTGAGCACTGTGTTGCAAACATGTACTTTTTGCCTGCAGGTAAATTCCTTGTGGATAGTTTCCCGAGTTTAATCACTAAAGTGGGAGCTGACGGCAAAGCCTGGAATGCTTTGCTCCAGACCAACGGCGGTATTTCCTGGTATGATATTATGGTGTGGAATATTATCCCGGTTACGTTAGGTAACATCGTTGGTGCTGTCATCGTTATCGGTGCTACCTACCACTACTGCTTTAAATGCGATGCCTGTGGAGCTGTTGCTACCCCAGCTGTTGATTCCAAAGGAGTACCTGTGATGAATGCTAAATAGTAAAAGTCATTTGGTGAATTAACGGGGGGATTTGTATTGCATATGTCCGTTTTTGCATATATCAGTCTAGGAATGGGCACTTCTGTCATACTCTTAGCATATCTGCTAAGTCCGGATGCTAAATTGTCACTTACTCTGCTGCCTATGGTCCTGCTTCTAGGGGGGATTCCGATGCTGATGAACGTAATGAATAGGCGGCATGTGGATAGAATGGATCTTCGTCATGTCAAATTAGGCAAGATTAAGGATCTGGCCAAAAAAGCAATCGGTGAGCAGGTGCGGATTAGCGGTACGGTTACTGCGGTATCACAGCAATGGTTGAATCGGCCTAATTTTCAGGTTGTTGATCCCAGCGGTGAAATTGGTGTTTATATGTTTGTGGCGCCACGTGATAAAATCAAAGGTGGCGACCAGATTGAAGTAGTTGGTACGTTGCGCTGGTCCTTCGGGTTCAAAAAGAAGAACAAAAAGATTTGGGGCCTACAAATGGAGAAAATTCCTGCGCTGTCTTGATATAGGAGTTATCTTGCCAAAACACTGTAGGGAATAAACTTCAGGTTGTTCTAAATGAAAATAGGGCTGTGGAAAACTTAGAGATAAGTTTTCCACAGCCCTATTTTACTAGCGTGCCCCCGTTGGCGTCCTCAGCTGCGTGGTGCCATTTTATGGTTTATTGTTTGTGAATTTATTGGTCCTGCTCGGGCGGATGATACCGTTCCCCAGGTATCAACAGGAATAAAGCAGGTAGCAGCTAGCGCAAATAACAAGGCAATACGCGCTGATAGTATGGCAACGGCAATAAAGCTTTGTTTGAGTTGATCGGCCAGCTTTTTGGAAACGCCAATATAAAACATACCGATAATATGGTCAGAATCGTCTTTTATTGGGGCATAGCCTGTTTGGTATTTAACGCCGACGACCTCGGCCTCACCAATATATATTTTACCACCTGTCAGCACAGTTTCGCTAACATAATCGGCTGCGATAGTACCGGTTGCTCGGCTACCATCGCGCATAATATTGGTAGAAACGCGAGTGTTATTCAAAAAAATAGTGACAGTGTCATCTGTTAAGCGACCAATCCTATCTACTAACTCGGTATCATCATTGATCCGAGCACTGCCTTTGTATAGCTCACCAGCTACCACATGCCAAGACCCAGGGTGCATATAGTCAGCAATTTCCTGGGCAGTGGCCAAATCAGACTTAGCTTTTTCGGAGATAGCCACTTCAATTTGAGTATGCATGTCACGGATAGTAATAATACCCATGACCAAAGATAACAACAATGCTGACCCAATGATAAAGACGGTAAACCTAGTTTTGAGACTAAGCTGCATGGCTAACCTCCTTACAGAAAAGTTCTACTTCAGCCCCAGTGCAATTTTAAGCTGTTTTACCCGGTTGCGGCTGACAGGCACTTCTTGTTTGTTGGCATCATTCATGCGCAGCAAATAGGAGCCGTGAAACCAAGGGATGATTTCAAGTATTTCATCTAAGTTAATAATATACTGTCGATGAATGCGCAAAAAATTGGCTTCTGTTAATAAGTTATCAAATTCCTGCAAGGTTAACATGGCCGAAAACTCGTCAGCGCGGGTACGTACATAGACATCTTTATCCTTGACGTAAATAAACACAATATCACTTTTGTTCATTGGCACGATTTTGCCGCCAGATAGTACGCAGACCTTGGCAATTTGCGACACCTTCTCAGCTGTGGCCCTAGAGGATAAATGCCGTACCTTGGTCATGGTTTGGGCGAGTTTTTCAGCAGTAACCGGCTTAGTAATATAACCAATAGCCGGTGTGGCAAATGCATCGACAGCGTGTTCCGGATAAGCGGTAATAAAAACAATATAGGGCGGTCGAGTCATGCTGTTTAGCTTTTGGGCCATCTCAAGGCCTGACATACCAGGCATACTGACATCCAGGAATACTAACGTTGGCTTCTTTTCCAGGATAAAAATAAGTGCATCAACACAATTAGTAAACTTGGCGCATACCTCGATATCTTGGTGTTGGCTCAGCAGGTATTCAATTTCGTCGCAAATGGGTTGTTCATCATCAACAATAACTGTTTTTGTTTTCACACTACACCACTTTCTTTCTGAATTGATAGATTTTGCTGGAAGGGAATGCGTAGCCAAATTTCCGTGCCGAATGGTGGCCGCGAGGTTATGGTTAGACCGTATTTTGTTCCATAGAGACTAGTTAAGCGTTGATGAACATTGGTTAAACCCACTCCATCTGAATGGCCGGCCTGAATTTTGGCTAGTTTTTCCGGGGGAATCCCCACACCATTGTCAGAAATAGTTACAATCAGAGTATCTTCCTCAATATAGGCTTCAATGGACAACAGGCAGCTGCCTAGTTTTGGAAACAAGCCGTGATTTAAGGCATTTTCTACTAATGGCTGCAATGATAAGGCCGGGATTAGGGCAACAGCTGCCTCGTCATCGACATTAACAGCGACGTCCAGTCTGTCACCAAAGCGGGACATCGCAATTTCCAGGTAGGCCATAATAGCAGCCAATTCATTTTGTAATGTTACCAGTTCATCTTGATTGGAATAGCCTTGCTGCATCAAGGTTGCCAGACTTCCCAGCAAGCTGCGGGCTTTATCCGGATCAGTACGGCAAAAGGACATTATAATATTAATCGTGTTAAAGAGAAAGTGAGGGTTAATTTGGGCGCGGAGGGCTTTAAGCTCAGCCTTTTCCCGCATTTTTCGTTGCTTATCAACTTCAGCCAGTTGAATCTGGACAGATAGCAAATTTGCAATTCCATCAGCAATGTGGATATCTAATTCAGACACTGTATTTTCGTGAACACGGGCTATTTCGATGGTTCCAATTACCTTGTCGCCGGAAAACAGTGGTACCACAACGCTGGACTTTAGTGGGCAAAAGGGAAAGGGGCAGCCCCGATCGGACGGAGTATTAATAACTTTCATAGTCTTGCTGGCGACCGCATCTTTTACAGCAGCCGAGAGAATCGGCGCGCCTGGTTTATGGTGATCGGCACCCTGGCCGATAAAGGCTAGCCGTTTATACCTGCCAGTGATGGAGACCGCATCTACTTGTGTTAATTCGTAGATAATACTTGCTGTTACTGTGGCTGAATGCGAGTTGAAACCCAGCCTGAGGAACGGGAGTGTGCGACTGGCAATATCCAGGGACAATTGTGCGGCGCGTGCCCCGTAAATATCCTGTTCCGCCTCAATCCAATTAATAATATATAAAAATAGCCATACACCGATAGTGCTGACACCCATAGTAAGCACCGCTGCTTTAAAGTTAAAAAACATCGTAGCTGTGGAAGCCGGAAACAGTGTAATCAGGATTATTTGACAAAGCTCGATAACTAAAGCTACAGTCGCACCAGTTAGTGGTGTAATTTGGTGGAAATTAAACCGAAGGCGTAACATACCGGAAAGGGTCCCAGCAACAATGAGGAAAAATGGCAGATGTATGGATGAATATTCTACCAATATTAGGTAACTGGCACAAATAAAACCCACTCCAAACCCAGATACAGGCCCGCCAGCAATACCCCCGAGGATTACTCCAATTAAACGAGTAGTTACGCGTGGCTGATCCCAGGGCAAGGTGCTGTAGTTGCCTGTTATTGCTAGAAAGGCAAATAGGACAATTAAGGAGAATTGGCTTGCCCAGTGGAAGGGATAACGAGCGCAGCGCATTATAAAACGGCTGCGGGCTGTAAGATAGGCTGTCATAGCGATAAAAGACAAAGCGCTTACTGTTTCTAATAGAGTAAAAACCGTCATAAATGCCTCCATGTTAATCTAAAAAAGTATTCGGCATAAGAGTGAAATCCCCCTTTTTAGCAATAGTATTTTTTCAAAATATTATATAAAATTCAGTTTTAATATGCAGCAATCGAAAGTAGTAGGCTGTCGACAGTTCGAGTCTGTCCCGAGGTACTATAAAAAAACCTTGCGATAGGCAAGGTTTTTTTGCATTAAAATCATAATGGCCACAAAACATATAAGTAGAAAATTAAGGAGGGTGAGCTATGTTTGACAATCGTATTCATGCAGGACAGCTTTTAGCAGAAAAATTAGCGGAACTAAGCCTGAAAACCCCCTATATACTAGCAGTTCCCCGCGGTGGGATTGTGGTGGCATCTCCTATTGCGGCTAAACTGCAGGCTAAGATGGGCGTTCTTATTGCGAAAAAAATCGGACATCCACTGAATCCAGAGGTAGCCATTGGTGCAATTATGCCTGATGGCAGTTTGATTCACGACAACCAATATGTTAGCGGTATTGGGATAACGCAGGAAAGCTTTGACGAAATAACAGCAAAAGCCCGTGAGATATTTGATCAGCAGGTTAAGGCCTATGAGTCCCTGATTATTAAAAATCACGAAGTTAAAGGCCGTGACATTATTGTTGTTGATGATGGTATTGCTACAGGCTATACCATGCGTGCTGCAGTAAAGTGGCTGCAAAAATGGAACCCGGCTAGTATAACTGTCGCTGTGCCGGTAGCACCATCTGATGTTGCCCATAAACTGCGGGAAGAGCAAGCCGAGGTTATGTGCATCGAAGAGCCAGATGTATTTACGGCAGTCGGCACTTACTTTAAAGAATTCAACCAAATGACAGATCACGAAGCTTTGGAGTACCACCGGCTTGCGCCGAATGCTATTGTTCGGCTGTAGATAAATTGATTCTTAGTTTTAGGTGGGGGTTTAACCTATCTGAAGTTAAGTCGAACAATTCCAGGGACTTAGCCGTCTAAGAGAAAAGCCCATCATAAAAGGCAAGGGTAGTATCCCCAAATTGATACTACCCTTGCCTTGTTGTGTTGAAGGAAAACGGCGGTTTTTACCTGTAATTTGGGGTGCCAATGAGGGGGAAATCACCTAAAGTAAGCCAGACTTTACCAAAATAAATGTATTCAGAATACATTTATTTTCTGGGAGGAGAATGGGAAACATCAATTGAAAGAGTAATTAGAAAATTAAAAATAAATAGGAGGGGTAGCGGTGGCTGATATTTTGTACAAATGTCAAAAATGTGGCTTGATTCAAGAGGCAAAGGATGGAAAGAAACCAGAGACTTGTGAGCAATGCAGCAGTAAAGATATTACTACAATATCTCAGCAAACAGGACAATTAGGATGCGTTGGTAAATAGAACAAACTTATCACAAGAGTACCCCCTCTGCAATTATCAGAGGGGGTACTCTTGTGATGTTTCAGGGTACAACAATGGCAAGACTTTATTTATCTTTATAACTTTGAGCGGGATGCAGTTGCATGTACTATTAGACTGCAGCAGTGTATACAGGAAAAGTAACTGGGCTTATTAGCCCCGGGGAATGGTATGGTGAAGGATACCGTTGGTCATGTGCATGGTATAATAATACTATCGGAAAAGCTAAGTTAATGAAGATACGGATTGAATACACAGATGACAGTATCGCACAATTAAATGGTAATGAAATCAATTATATTCAGTTTTAATAGTTGACTCTTTAAGTAACATGCCACAGACTTTAAGTAATCCTTAGCATTCAGGTATATTTCAAAAGTAACCTCATGCTAATGCGTGCGATAATTTCAGTAGTTGAGCATTCCTTAATAATCCCATACAGGTTCCAAAGTGAGCCTGTTTTTCTTTGCCCACTCCTACAATTACATCAATGATGCAACAATTGGTATTCAACAGCACTTGCACATGTTACACAGAAAATGATATAATATGCAAGCAAAGGAGGAGTATCGGCTTCTTGAATGTTGTACTCTTGATTTTGCATAAGAAAATGCCTTAGAACCCATAGGGCATTTAGTGTTTATATGATGCGGGCGTAGCTCAGTGGTAGAGTACCGGCTTCCCAAGCCGTGGGTCGAGGGTTCGAATCCCTTTGCCCGCTCCAGTAAAATCGCGGTTCGTGGCCTGTGAAACAACCAGGTTGCAGACATGTTGGGCACAACATGGGCACGAACAAGCTAAAATGAATCCAGGCTATCAATTGTGATAGTCTGGATTTTCGTTTTTCATAAAACACATAAGCGCTAATTATATTATGTTATACTAGCAGGATATTTTGATCTAAAACAGGAACTATTGGGATATGTTACATAATTATTGATAAGGAGAGCAGACTTATGCTTAAATTTGCGCTTGTCGGGCTAGATGAAGTAATGAGCAATGAAAAGGAAGATAAATATCCTGAAAAAAAGCGCTTGTTAGTGAATTGGATGGAAAGTTGATAATATTACCAGAAAAAATTATGGGATAGGTGCAGACTTTATGATTGCACTAACTGTTATTTCTTCTATTTTTGGTATTATCCAAGGAATTGATACAATTTTAAAATTCCCAGACACGATTAAAAAGGTAAACAATTATATTGAAAACTGGGACGAAGTCAGCGCTGAAATAAGGAAATTGATTTCTCATATAAAAACAAAGTTCAAAATTATTTCATATTCAATTCATGTTGCGTTGTATATACAGCCCTAGAGGAATTAAAAAAGACAGGTATGATGTCCAAAAAGCTGTTTTAGTATGTGCAAATGAGTTTTCCTGTAGAACGGGCTAAGCACCACTAATGTTAATTGTTCATTTTAGTATTTGATTTACGACGATAGAGCCTTCGTGCTCTTTTTTCATGCCCAATATGCCTACCAGGGCCGCTGAATGGTTCCTCCTTTTCGGTTGGCAGCCAAATTATATTGCAGGAGTTTAATTCTTTTTTGCCGAAGTTGTTAGAAAGTGGTAAAAGGAGGATTGTATGGATTTACAGGATATAATAGTAAAACGATTAATAGAGAAAAAAGCAGATATGAGTTGTCCAGTGTGTGGATCTATTAGAGGTTCAACTTGTCAAAATAGTTTTGTTTATTTGCCAATTAAGGATGACCAAGATTGTGAATTATCGACATTAAAGTGTATGTACATAACATGTGGTAATTGTGGTCATATTACCTTGTTTGATACAAAAGTGGCTTTAAAACTTTAAAATAAAAAATATGCTAAGCGTCCTGTGGGGCGCTTTTCTTATGCCCAAAAACAGGAGGCGATACTATGACTGACAAGCCGAAACCTAAACCACTTCCAACAACTACAGCCCTTGTTAATCCACCTACGCCGCCAAGAAGAAAGTAGGGTAGTAGGGTGACGATGGTACTAAAATAGTAATGATACCAAAGATTCCCGTGAATCCATGATACTAACATAGCTAAACAAATGACAGAGGAAGTTAGGAGTACGTTAAAGCAGCCTAAATGTAAAGAATAAATAAATATTTATTTGCGATATTTATGGCAATTAATAATGCTAGTAGAAAACAAGGAGGGGAAATATGAGTATATCGTCTGTAAATAGTAGCAATTGGGCGTCATTATTAACATCTTCTATGAAAAGCAACGCAAGTAGTAGTACTACTACTGAAACATCAACTAGTAGTTTGGAAGGGGTAGTCAGTAGTAATTCTGATGGTGATACCTTTCAAATATCTAAATCCATGTACAAAGATCGGGACAAATTAGCAGCATACCTATACAGTAAACTGGATACCAATGATGATGAATCACTAACGGAAGAGGAATTTTTAGCAGCATGCCCCAGTGTTATTACTGAGGAAATGTCGGAAAGTATCTACAAGAGTATGGATGCCGACGGTGATGGTTCAGTGAGCGAAGCTGAATTTGGAACAGCCTATGTAACGGCTCTGGAATCTGAGCATCCTCCGTTCAATGATCAGTCAAAAAAAGAAGAAATTACTATAGAAACAAGCATTACAACGGCGAAGCTAACATATTTGCAAAACTTCATAAACACGGATACTGATGGTGATGGTTTAGTGAGTGAAGATGAATTTTTAATAGTACGTCCCGGTGATGTTACTGTTGAAATGTCCAAAAATCTCTTTAGTAGCTTCGATACAGATAGCTCAGGCTCGCTGACTGAATCTGAATATGAAACAGCCATGAATAACGCACCTTCTGTAGAAACAGCCGTAACTTCTGTGGAGTAGGTTTAGACAACTAGTTTTGAAAGAGACTCTTGGCATCTGCTGAGAGTCTATATTTCTATCAGGAGCTAAATTGTGTAGGCTATTTGCGACACGTTAAATAAAAATATATGACGGTCTACGTTACTGTGTGATACTGCTGATCAAATTATATTGCTCGATTAGAGCAGATTAAAGGGGTTAAGGGATACGCTTAAAGCTATGGTTAAGGCAGAACATGCAAGCTATATCAGCTTAGGCAAATGATTATAGAGCACGTCTTTGGCACAATAAAACGAGGATGGGGAGCGTACTACTTTCTGACCAAGCGAAAGCTGTCGGTCAGCGGGGAGGTTGATTTGTCCTTTTTGGCCTATAACTTTAGGCGAGCCATAAATCTATTAGGACCGAAAGAAATTTTAAAAAGATTGCGGGAAAAACGAGAACTAGCCCTGGGATAAACAAGGCTGATTCTCATTTTTTTATATTTCAGTATCAATTAGTGACGGTGCGGAAATTTTGTCTAGTAAAAAAACATTTTTACAGTGAAATATTAAGGGGGTTTTCACACGGTCTGCCGTCCCTGGCGGCATTTGGCGGGCTTATCCTGTTTGACTTGCTGACTAAATACCTGTCTTTGTCGGCACAAAGGCTAAGTGATCTTGGTCAGCCGTCCGGTTTATGGCAATGCCTGTTTGGGATTTATGGAGCGGTCAAAGATGGTTATATTAAATCAGAGTTAATGAAAACCAAGTTTGTAGGTAAGCTCATATTATATATGGTCTTGGTATCAGCGGCAATTCAGGTTGACACCATGGCCGGAGGCGAGGGCGTATTCTTGAAAGCGTCTTGGTACTACCTGGCAGCTACGGAAGCAATCAGCATTGTCGAAAATCTAAGAGACGCTGGAGTGCAGAGTCTTGATCCGTTGCTGGCGTTTATCAGAACAAAATTGGGAGGATTGAAATAAATGAAAAAAGGTATTGATGTATCACATCACAATGGAGTAGTGGATTGGCAGGCTGTCAAAGATGCTGGGATTGAGTTTGTAATAGTGCGTAGCTCATACGGACTAAACTCGAAAGACAGCAGATTTGCAGCGAATGTTTCCGGTGCTCAAGCTGTTGGTTTAAAAGTTGGAGCATACCATTATAGTTATGCTTTGAATGTAGAAGATGCCGTTCGGGAAGCGGCGAATTGCTGTGAAGCTATTGAAAGTACCGGTGTACTACTTGAACTGCCGATATTCTTCGACATGGAGGATGCTGACGGATATAAACAGCGTAATGGTTTTGCGTTTGATTCGGAAGAGATCACATCCATGTGCCGGGCGTTTATTGACAATATTGGTCTTGATTGCGGCGTTTACGCTTCGTATTCGTGGCTGACAGACTACATTGACTGGTGTAGTGTTGGCTGTGCTGTGTGGAATGCTCAGTGGGGCAATACTGACGATGTTAAAGGTTATATGTGGCAATATACGGACTCCGAAGTTATTGACGGCAAGCAGTTTGACGGGAACATTTTATATGAATAATCTTGAAGGCCACCGCTGAATAAGATACTCGTTTTAATTTAAAGCCCTCGGGAAAACGGGGGCTAATTTTTTCTGATGGGAGGAAACCCAAATAGATAAACAACTTATTTGTCAGCAATTTAAACCGCTTGTTAAGAAGTACGCAGGTATATATAGAAAATCCGTTCCGGATGCAGAGCTGGAAGCTTGGTTAGCGTTAATAGAAGCCATTGCTACAATGTTGGCCGCGCTTCAAGAATTACCACAACGGCAACTGCTCACGTTGCTTCATACTGTGGTTTATGGTCGGAAATTGGCGTACATTGCGCAGGTGCTAGGGATTACGGCGCAGGCGGTATATCAATTAAAAAAGAGTGCGTTGAGCCGTTTAAAAAGCCAGTTGCTTTGAATGTATATAAGTGAAAGCCGATATACAGGAAACACACAGTCAAATAAGATTTCCTTGGCTATGGCGGTATTTCAAAATAATAATTTGGAGGAATGTAAAATGGCAACAGTGGGACAACAGTTAACAGCACCGGAGGCTGGGTGGAAAAGAATCGCACTAAGTGATCCTATGTTTAGCCGTACAGGTACTTGGGCATCTCTAAATCACAATAATGTTGCTGGGAGTGCTTTGTTATTTAATTTCAGAGGAACGAAACTTCGTGTAATTGGTGTTCTCGGTTATGATGCAAGCAGTTCAATAGATTTGTATATTGATGAAGTTAAAGTAACAAGCTTTAGCCAACACACGAATTCTGGCTGGACTGATATGGTTCTAAATATTGATCTTCATGACCTTGAAAATACAGAACATGCAGTTAAAATTATAAATAATGCCATAAGTGGAAACCGGTGGTACTACTTTAATTCTATTGATATAGAGGATATCGCAGTACTATCAACTACGCTAACCTCCGCGGCAGGGGACTCTCAAGTAACTCTTAACTGGTCAGTCGTAATCGGTGCCACCGGTTACAATGTTAAACGAGCAACTACTGCTGGCGGTCCGTATGAGACGATTGCCAGCAACGTATCCGGCACAAGCTATATTGATAATTCCGTAGTCAATGGTACTACCTATTAATATGTGGTAACGGCCGTAACTGCGGATGGCGAGAGCGGGAATTCGAATGAGGCTTCGGCTACACCTCAGGCAGGAGTAACGCCGCCTGTTACGGATAAAGGCTTGTTGCGAGTGACTATGCTTGATTCCAGCGAAAGAGAATATAAAACAAGTCAGACTGAAATTGATGGCTTTGTTAGCTGGTATAACCATCACGCTGCTACTGATGCTACGAGCTATGCCATTAATGACTCAGTGGATAACAGCAAAGAATATTTAGCTTTTGAAAAAATTATTAGCTTTAAAGTTATCCCAGTAGCTTAATGCACCGAACTTACCACAGCCGCCTGCCGGATTCGTCCTGGTAGGTGGATTTTTTTGTATTAAACGGTTGTCATTGGGTGAAGACTATATTTAATCAGTAACTGAGGGAGGGATAGCGTGAAAAATACTTCGTAACCGCTAAAAAAGAGCGCAGCAAACAAAGGTCTTTGGATACCCTTAAAAAAACAGGCTTAGACCGCAAAAATATCAGTAGCTTTGATTAGACCATTGGAAATCAGA
>Ga0316602_10000596_pt1 | contig 16198 bp, 19 predicted proteins | sample OWC_soil_day10_C_FD_203103 | JGI IMG/M metagenome (GOLD analysis project Ga0316602, IMG submission 203103) | Wetland soil microbial communities from Old Woman Creek delta, Ohio, United States - OWC_soil_day10_CT | ecosystem: Environmental > Terrestrial > Soil > Wetlands | place: USA: Ohio... | reverse complement strand
TTGCCCGTATTTGGATCATCTACGTCTAAGACAACATATCCACCCTTACCACCAGTAATAAGCTGTGTGGCGTTCTCAACCTTTCTGTTAATCTCTTTGCTGGCATTGGAAGCAACGGCGTTTACCCTAGCTGTAATCTGTGCTTTTTCTTTTGCTGCCTGTGCTGCAAATTTAGGTATCACTTTTCCCAATACAATGCTGTTTTTTGCAGGATTTGCAAGCCCGATTGTCATTTTAGACAGGAGGAACCGTGTATTTAATCCATGCGGCTTACTTATAATATCAGTCCAGTACCCAAGATGAAGAGAATCAACATCTACCCCGATAGTACTCAAATCAACTGCGCTTAGTTCGATTGTCTCAGGTATGTTTACTGCATTATCCAGATATGCCCTGGCTTTTGCAAGAAGTACTTCCGGGTCTGTTACATCTTCAAACTTTTGTGATCCCCATATCCAACCATAAGCTGCTACTGCATCAGCATCATAAATATAGTCAATTCCTCCATTTACTGACTTAATATCAACAACTGAATCTTCTGTGTCTGTACCTTCGCTTGTAATCGTTGCCCCGGTTGGAATCAATGCAGTAATTAATTTTGTGGGATCAACTGACTTTGTGAGATCAAGTAGGTTTTCTCCAAATCTAATCACCTGTGTATTGATCCCACCATAATCGCTTACATAATCCAGATATTTTGTATTACCTGAGTATCTTACATGCGGATACCCGCCGTTTCTGTCCACTAACTGTGAGATCACTTCTGTCATGGTGTTTGAGTATTCCGCGTTTGATCTTGTTATTTCTGTTCCTGCAATCGTCACATTTCCAACTGTAAACCGTTTTCTTTCCTCAACCTCTGAATTGTGAGTATTAATAAGTTGAACAAAGAAGTTATAAAGGCTTCCAGTGTACTCATACGGGCGTTGTACACTGTCAATAAGAAAAGCAAGCTCGCCTTCGCAAGTTGCCTTTCCTGTGTTATAGAAATCGCTTTCGCTATCAAGCATTCTGCAGCAAGCAATCTTTGTATTATCTTTGTAAATAAAGATCTCGCTTGCCATGGGAATAATTTTATCTTTGTTCGGGTGCAACGGAGATATTGTAAATGTAAATGTCTGGTTTTTACCGACTTCTTCCGCAAGAGTTGGATCAATCAACTGCAATGCTCCACTATCGTCCCTTGGCTCATGCAGTGGATATTCCGCGCCGTTTGTTTTTACTGTTACTCTGTACATTATAAAATACCTCCCCTGTAGTCTATTGAAACTGTGCCAGTTCCGGTAAAAGTAAGAACGTTTTCACCTTCCACAATCTCTATATCATAAATCTTATTATTTCCTGCAACAATGTTGTATGTAATTCCTTTGAAAGTTACCGACATGGCAGCAGATGAAATTATAATCGGCACTGTAACTTTATCCCTTCCGATAATTCGTACATTTCTTGATCCAGACACAGCAATATTTTTATAACTTCTAATTATTCCTGTCTGGAAGTTAAACGGGTCCCATAGCCAATCATCAAGCCCGCCATACATTTCATACTTATACGGATCTGCGCTCACAGTTATTGTGAGCGTTCCAAGCATCTGTGTTCTGGCGTAATCTGATACTGTGGCGCGTCCCAGGTAGTAATACTCCGTATCATCATCAAAAATAACTTTTACTTGTTTTCCATGGAAAAGACTCTGTATCTTACTGTACATTGTAGGCCATGCGCTTTTTTCAAGTCCCCGACCAAAATCCATTTTAATGATCCTGTTATTATAGAGTGTCCTTCCTGAAACGCTTTCCGTTAGATCTATAATCCCATCTGCTCCCGGAATATCAATCACATTTGTTTTAGGCTCAGGAGGCTGCACGCAGTCAGTACGTGACAGCGCAAGCCCCAAATCATTAAGCATATGAGTATCATTGATCTTTACCCCACTAAAAATCATGTTCCTGTCCTCCCTGCGGTTTCCTTAAAGCCTGTAAGCCCTGAATCAATGTTTGGCATCATCTTTCCTACTAATGTGCCATCATCAAGGACTATGTTTGAACCCCCGTTAAGTGACGGGAGATAATATCCAAGCAATCCCTCAATCTTTGAAAGATCAGCAGAATTTCCGGCATTGTCACCATTCAGTATATAAGACATATTTCCAGTAAGTCCGTTTAGCTGGTCGGTGAGTTTCCATGCATTCTTTTTTATTCCGTCTGCAAGTCCCGTTATCATATCTGGCATCCACTTTTCATATTCGCGTAGCGGTCCAATATCAGGGCGCGAGAAATGTATGTAAGAAGTGATTTTCTCTGCTACGTCTTTTATCGAATTTGTTACTAATCCAATATTTGACGCTATCCCGTTTGCAAGTCCTGATACTAAATCTCCTCCCCATGTACCCGCCTGTGATATAACATCTTTTATAGGGTTTTGCAATTCAGATGCAAGTGTACTAACAATTGAAATAATGTTTCCTTTTCCTCCTAATATTCCGTTTGCAAGGCCGGAATCAAAATCATTACCGATACTGTCCATAACGTGAGAATGAGAATGGCTGTCAAGTGTCGTCCTGGCTGCGTCCACGCTGCTCTGAGCCACTTCGGAAGCGGCAGTTGATACATCCTGCTTTTTTGCTAACATGCCCTGCACAATCCCTAATGCAATATCAGTTCCAACCTTTCCAAAATCAGCCGCACTTTGCGCCGCCTGTTGCGCTCTGTAAACCGCATCTTTTGTTACATCTGGCAGCTTATCAAGTTCTAACTTACTTTTATTTACAAGCTGTCCTAATTGGTCTACCTGTGCTTGTGTTACTCCGGGTGCACCTTCTTCAACAGCTTTTTTCATTTCAGCATATTTTTGAGTGAGTGTATTTACCTGATTTTCAAGGGATTGCTTTGTTGCTGTCTCAGCTGTTTGGAAATCATAGGTCATATTTAGTACTGCATCTGAAATTTTTTGCTGATCTCCTGAGATAATAGCTGCGCTTAATCCTTCATAATTTTGAATTGTTGAGTTATACCCAGTATAGGCATTTTCTGCATCTGTTAAAGTCTGTTTTAATCCAGCAAGTTTTTCCGTATATCCTTTTACGGCATCCTGTGCCTGGTTAAACTTTGTCATGTCATAAAAAGGATTATCGGTGATAGCATTGGCTTCTTCGACTGCTTTTTTTTGAGCATCAGCAAGTTTTTTAGTTGTATCCTCGACATCTTTTTGCGCCTGACTATACGCCATATATGCATCCGTCCGGCTCTTTATTGCATCCGCGTACCCTGCTTCGTTTGCATCAAGTAAAGCATTTGCCTGTTTTTTTAAGATCAGTTTGTCTAAGCTATCTGTCAGATCCTTATAATTCTGAATCTGGTTCCCAGTCATTTGTATTTCAATTCCAAGCGCATCCGCAAGCTGTCCAGTTATGAATTTAGCACGTTCTTCATAACCCGCTTTTACATTTCCGTTTTCATCGGTAATGCTCTGTAATTCAGTCAATAATTCCTGCTCGTGCTGCGCTTCTGCCTGAGCAGATTGAGCCGCCGATTGTCTCTGTTCGTTCATTTGCTGATATGAGCTATAGAGACTATCAACAGATTCTTTGTTGCTTGCTTCCTGTTCGCTTAATGCCGCTGCCTCTTCCCTGTAATCCTTTGTATTACCTTTCAGTTTTATCATGATTATAGAAAGGGCAGTTATTGCCGCAACGGTCAACAGCACTGGGCCTCCGGCTACTGACAGTACAGAAAAGAGCGTACTGAGTGTCGATATTACCTGGATTAGTGCGCCTATTCCCGTTGCGATTTTACCGACAATAATAAGCATTGGTCCCAACGCAGCTACTACCGCAGCTACTTTTATAATAGTTTCTTTTTGCGATTCACTTAAATTTTTAAACCATGTTGTAAACTCTTTTATTTTATTTACTGTTGATGTTATGATCGGCGTTAATGTTTTAAGTAATGTGTTACCCAAATCCGCACCAGCTAATTTAAGATTATTTGTTGCTACTGTGGCTTCGTCCCATGGATCAAGGGTTGATGTAAAAGTATCTTCTACTACGGTGCCATACTCTGACATAGACTTTGTGAGATCAGTTAAATTAATTCTTCCTTCTCTTATAGCCTTTGACATTTCAGCCGCGCCCTTAGTACCAAATACATCTTGTGCCTTTGATAAGGCTTCCGTTTCGGTTTTGGCATTCTTAATGCTGTCGATTGTCAAGCTCAAAGCTTCTTCTGTGCTTTTTCCTTCATCCGTATAGTTTTTTACTGCTTTTTTAAGACCAGCTATAGCGGTCTCCGCATTTACACCATTTGCTTCAAACTGTGCTAACAGGTCTATTGACTGGGATAAATTAAGCCCCATTTCCTTAAACGTTGCACCATTTTTCTGCACACTGTCCATAAGGGTGTCAACGCTTATTCCTGTATCCTGACCTTTTTTCGTGATGATTCCTAGCACATTTCCGGTTTCTGACATATCAACATTCCATTGTTCCATGATCTTATCAACGGAACCAATGGAATTATTTAAGTCAGTGCCATTTATTTCAGCGAACTCAATAAATTTAGTTGAAAGATCCTCCAGTACATCGCCAGTAGCCCCGAAACGGGTGTTTACCTCTCCTACTGCGGTCCCGGCATTGTCCATTGTTGTAGGCAATGTGGAAAATATATTATCAGCTACTTTATTGAGCCCTTCTAATGCGTCACCTGTGGCCCCTGTTTTTGTGATGATGGTGTCATAACCATTATCAAGCTCCATTGCTGCTGCAACAGATGCCGCACCCACTCCAGCAATGGCAGCAGTAACCGGAAGCATTTTCTCTCCTGCTCCCGATATCTTACCGCCTACCTCCTGAAATTTATCTCCCACAAGGCTGATTTTTTGCATTGTAACGTTTGCACTATCAGCCTGTTTTTCAAGGGCTTTTAACTGCTCTGATGTTTCAATAATCTCGCGTTTCAGCGCATCATATTGCTGCTGGTTTATTTTTCCTTCTGCAAATTGCTGTTGCACCTGGCTTTCGGCAGTTTTCAATGTATCCAGTTTTTCTTTTGTATCTGATACCGCCTGAGTAAGTAATTTCTGTTTCTGGCTTAACAATTCGGTATTTGACGGATCAAGTTTTAGGAGGCGCTCAACGTCTTTAAGCTGTGACTGAGTGCTTTTAATTTCTTTATTTACACCGCTTAAAGCTTTGTTTAGTCCGGTTGTATCTCCGCCTATTTCAATAGTTATTCCTTTGATTCTATCAGCCAAAAAACCACCTCCTAAAACTTATTAAAATCTTCCTGGGTTGCGAGTGCTGGATATTTTAAGCCGTCGTTTGTACTTTCGGTGTACATATCCATGATTAAACCAATTGTTAATAGGTCCATATCTTGAATAGATACACCTAATTGTACTGCGCGCAATAAAAAAAGCGGTGTTGTCATTTCCCTGCTACTTGGTTTAGCTTTTTTTTTGATTCTGATTCAGTGTGAGTATTTGTATTCCATAATTCAAGGATTTCAGGAAGCACCTGGTAAATTGAAAATGTGTCGAATTGATCAAGCCATTCCTCCGGCGTGTTCGGTTGCTTTGGATCTGCATGTTTTGCCATAATATAAGCCACATTTTCAAACATCTCCAAATCTTCAATGGGCATTCCGCTTGCTTCTGCATCATTTTCTTTCATTGTGCTTTCGAGCTTCATTAAATCTTTGAATATATCTCTTTTAAACTGCGCCCGGTATAGTCGCGGTACCGTTGCGGAAGCCCGGAACGGTACCATTTGACCATCAATTTCAATTTCTTTTCTTAGCATTTGCTATCCCCCTATGCTGCACTTGGTGTCTCATAAACCTCAGAATACCAACCAGTATAAACAGTTGCATCGGTTTCGTTTCCAGTTTTTGCTTTTACCCTTCCATCTGAAAGCGGAGTTGCAGAAATTGTAAGCGTTTCGGTAACAGGCTCGATGGTATCCTCTTTTGTCTGAGATTCAAGAGACGGCCTTGTTGCCACACAGTTATAAAGTACATGTCTAATTGCTTTTTCGTCTCCTGCAAATTCAAATAACAGTGCAAAAGCAGATCCGGCAGCTTCCGAATTTTCAATAAGTACTTTCTTGCTATCCAGAGTTTCTCCTAAAATATCAGTCCGGAATGTTTCTGGCACCAGTGCGATTTCAAGATCTCCTTCATAGCCATTGTTTGCAGCTGATTTATAGTAAACAATTCCATCAGCGTAGAAAGGGCTGATATCTCCCTGCGCATCAAGAGCAATACTTACTGATCCTGGAATCGGTACCGGAGTCCCAAATGTAAGTGTTCCGTCCTCTGCTACTGTAATTTTTGCATAATGCGTATTCTTTAAGTTATATTTAATTTTATTAGCCATTTATTATAACCTCCATTTCATATAGAACCTCAAACATATTTTCTGATTCAATGAACAATTCTTTCTTGTTCCAAGGAATTCCATGACTTTTCAGAACGTTTTCAACAGTTTTTTCTAATTCAAAATTTTTAGAATCTGTATATAGTTCTAAATCCAATTGCTGAATCCCTTGGTATGTGATACCATCTGCCATAAAATTATCTGACCCAGGTAAAACCCAAATCAAAAACGGAGGCGTAATAGCATCCTCCGTTTCAAAATGATGATATCTGTATTCAATTCCCATTTCACTAAGCATTTGCTTGATTTCATCAATGCTCATAACTTTTTCATTTCCTCCATTAATTGATCTCGGCACATCTTTTCTACAGGTGCAATATGAGGTGTACCCTCCACTCTTCCGCCGCCCCGCTTTGCATAACCTTTTTCAAGCAAATGTGTTAAACGATACTGACCATCTCCGGCATAAATAGTTGATTTTATGGAGTGATTTGTTTCACTGGTGATTTTACTTTTCCAACTCTTTGCATAATCTCCAGTTTTTTTAGGGGAATTTTCTTTTAATTCTTCTACTGCTTTTTTTGCTACTTTTTTAGTCCCTTCCTTAACATTTTCGGTTGTCACGTTTGCATATTCTTCAAGTTCTCTCATTATTGCATCTGCCATACTATCAATGCTGATTTGACCATTTGCTCTTGACAACTTTTATCCCTCCCTTTTGTCACTGTATAATGCATTAATCCGTTCTAATGTCAGGTATCTGCTTTGAGGTATGGTGTCGTATTTATCCTGTATTAGCGTAATCTTGTATTGTTCTGATCCAATAATCACTATATCCGTTGACTTAATTGCTGGAACAAATGGAATTGATATTACTTTATCTACTGAAACAGAAGCTAATTTTGCTTTATAGAAGCGAGAAAAACCAATTACCTTATTTCCATACCGGATTTTTTTGTTTATACGGTTCCCGATAATTGATCTATCTTTTACAATGCATACTTCAACCATACCATCATTAAATGTTTCCATTTTTTTATTGCTGACTTTCGGCATATCTTCTCACCTCTTCTGCGACCTGCAATGCTATAATATCTGATTTATAATTGATCCAAAAATCATTAAGCATACCAGATCGTTCATACATCACGTAATTAAAAAGCAGACTCCGGTGCGCTCCTTCCTGTGTGTAATCAAACTCAACTCCTGCTTTTCCGTCTATTGCCGATATTCCTCTTAGGATCATACCTTTTGTTTTTTTATCTCCATCTGCATCATCCCATGTAATATCAAGATAGTTTTTTACATCGCTTAAAAGTGTCTCTATGTTTTCATTCATAATCCACCTTTAATTAAGCCTGTTCTTTTGTGGCAACCGTCCCAACAACTTTTACCTCCTGCACAAGCGGCGTTAATCCTGAAATATCTGCATAAATAAATGCATCATTGTCAAGCGGCTCCCCATGACCATACAGTTTAACAAGGTACACCCTTTCATCTTCAAGGAATTTATATTCATCTGAATATTCAATTTTTCCAGATTTTGCGGTACCGATTCCCATAAAATACCGTTTCCCCAGTCCAATGATTGCTTTACCTTCTGCAATTTGAGCGGACTGTATAATAGTTGTGGGGTAAGGAAGAACATTATTGACATATGCCCCGTCTGGTGTTCTGATTGTAGTTGCTGGCATAACCTTTTTGAAATAATCAACCGGGTTAATAACCATAATTACATTGTTGATCTTTCTGGTTTTCCCATTTGGCCCTTTTGCAAGATCTGCCAGTAAGTTCCCGTATGAAACTGGATCAAGGCTAGTAACTGCAACAGTTGTTTTTTCAGGATATACTCCTCCTGTAACCGTCACACCTTCTCCCACCTGTCTGTTCATACCAATTGGCATATCTTTTCCAGTTCCTGCAATAATTCCACTTTCTAACCCATTTGCAAGAGCTTCTGACAGAATGTCTCTTGTATATCTGTCCAGCCACGCAGGGCCTAAATCCAGCATTGATTTTGCAACCGGAAGAAAAGCAGATAATTTGCTTAATGTCATACTTACTTTCTTGAATCCGGAAGTTAATTCTTTTGTGATTTCTGCTGTCAGCGTTCCCCATGTAGCCAGCTCCTGCCCGTTGGCATTCAACAGCATTTCAATTAATCCTGATGTGTTCTGGAACTGTATAGCATCAAGTAATGGGTGTTCTGTTGTTAAGTCTTCAAAAATAGCATCAATGGTTGTTTTAGGCATAACAACGTCTAATTCCGTTAATGCCTGCTGCGGATTTGAAGATTTCATTGCCGTAATTACTTTCTGGTAATATTCGTTTTCTTCTGACGTAAGCTGCCTTACTCCTCTTGCTGCTAAAATTGATGCATCTGCCTGCTGCCGGATTAATCCAGCTTCATTCATGATATTTTCCTGAATATTCATTGACAGTTCTTCGAATGATTTTGCGAATGCCTCTGAATCATTTCCCTGGATTGCTGCATTCATTTTCTGCAAAATTTCTGCCTTTTCCATTGCTAAAACATCTTTATTTTTCATATTTAACCTTCTTTCCGGGACATTCCCTTAAATAAATTTAATAAGCTGCTTTGGTTTGGTTCTGGATCTTTTCTTGACTGGTTTACATTTTTTACTAACTGTGCAATTTCTTCTCTAAGCTGCTTTTGATTTGTAACTTCTTTTTTCAGCTGATTGATTCTGGTAAGGTTTAACTGATTAATAGAACTTTGATCTGCCTCTCCTGAAATTTCATCTATCAACCCATATTCAAGGCATTGCTGTGGAGTAAGGTATGTTTCTGTTTCCATCAACTCCATTAATTTTTCTTCTGTAATAGTGGCTCTTTTCATGAAAACCTTACGATTTGATTCCATCATAGCATCAAGATCATCCGCATATTTTCTAAGCTGCGTAGCGTTTCCCTCACACTGCATCCACATATTGTGTATGAGGGCTGATGTTCCAAGCCCCATAATACGCTTATCACATGCTTGCAGAATAAGAAAAGCAACACTGTGTGAAACTCCGTCAACATATCCGGTTTTTGTGCTCTCATGCTGAACCAACTGATTGTAAATTGCGGTTCCTTCTTTTACAGATCCGCCGTTTGAGTTTATATGTAACTCAATCTCACTTCCGCTGCTGATCTTTGCCAATTCTTCACGGAAATATTTCGCTGATGTTTCAGAATCATCAAATTCCCATGTATTCCAGTTGAATTTTCCCGTTGCAGAAACATCATCATAGATGTATAGCAAATGAACATTCTCCGCTTTTTGTGATGGTTCAATTTTCCAAATCATTTTAGACTCATTCATCTATTTTCCTCCTTCCATTTTCTTCTCATTTAATCCAAGGCTTTCTAGTAAATCCTGTACTGTTGAATAATTTTTAGTAATGAAATGTTGATTAGCCCACTCTTCTTCTATTGCCTCCTCTCCTATTACCTTTCTGATATCATTAATACAGAAAGCACCTGATGATATCAATTTATCAATTGATGTTGAAACATCGAATAGATCAATATGTTTTACTGCCGTTGTAACAATTTTAAGATAATTACCCTTTTTAAATCCTTCATATCCATTACGTTTTCTGTTTATCTCTGTCTGCAGCGTATTAACCAATGGATCTAAGCAAAGAGTGAGAAGTTCATCTATTGCCTTTGATGTGTCTTGTACATCCCCTTTTGCCAGCGCAGGAGGAAAAGAAAATGCATGGGCTGTAAAGTCCGTTACATCGTCTATCATTGCTCTAATATCTCTTGTGCCTTCGTTTGAATATGTCTTACTACCTATATCCGTATATTTATAACCTTCGAATAAAGGAAGTACTGCATTATCTGCATTAAAAAAGCGCTTAAAGCGCTCATTTACCAATGCTTCGTAAGTCTCTTTAAAGTTTTCTTTTCCTTCTGCGAGAGAGCCAATGTCAAGTATTCCTCTGTTTCCTCTTGACTTCTTATAGCTTTTCATTCCGTAGGCTATCATCAATTTATAACTATCATAAATTCCATTTACCAGCTTACGCATATCTTTGTTGTTAAGTTCCCAATAAAGCACTTCTTTTTGATAAAATGTCTTTTCAAATGTTAATTCGTCAACAGTGACCCCGGTAAAAGCATAATCATACAATGCATATGTTTTTTTTTGAAAACTATCTGCTACAAGTAGCTGACCATTTATCTCTATTACTAAGCATTCATTTTCCCTATACAATTTAGATATTAACTTTTGCAAGAATGCGGCTGAGTTTTGGTTTTTGTTAGGTTCTATATTCCAGGTATAATATTCCATACCCTTTACTTCTTTGTGGTCCATATATGTTTTAAATTCGCATTTGCTTAATGCTCCAGCAATTTTATTTACAATAGACCAAAATGCAATTTCTCTAACATATATTTCATCCGCTAATCCAAAAAATTCCGTCTCATCAATTTGTTGTACAGAAACTTTTTCCGTATCTCCTGACAGCCTTTCTTTTATAAATCTCCAGAAATCAAATCCCAAGTATTCACCTCCTTTAATATTCGCATACTCCAAAATCTGGCGTTCTTGTGCTGCTTGTTACTGGAAGCGCATCTTCAACAACCATGGAAGCAACTAACGCCATGAACGGATCTGTTTTTCTACTCTTTGCTTCAATCTTTCCATACACATAATTTCCAATATCATTATCATCCTGTTTTCCGGTTTTCCTTCCGAACCGTACCAGCTTTGCATTATTTGTTGCCCATCTTAGTTCGGGAGCATTTCCCCATGTGAAATAATTGTTTGCAAAGCAACTATCAATTACCGGAACCACCTTCATAATATCGGTTAGCTTAACCAGTTTCAGGTTTTTGTTAATCTTCATGTCAAATCCAATTTCTCTTAGAGCATTTGAAAATAATGTGAAACGGAAATCGTCCATTGCAAGCATACGAATATCATACTTTTTCTTTGCTTCGATGATGTATTCCATAATAAGCTCCGGGTGAATTTCCACATCATCAACTACTGTTAAACGTCCGTCTTGTTCCCATTCTTTCCACGGGCATTTCATTCTTGGTATATCCTTTGATTTATTACACAGCCATGAATGGTTAATATCGTATCTTTCATTTCCTTTTCTGAAATGCAGATTTACGGAAGCAAAGTCAGTTACCTTTGTATAATCAATACCACATGTGCATTTCCAACCTTTTAGATCAGGTAATTCTTTATCGGTTGCAGCTATGTTTTCCCAGTCTGTTACCTTTATTTCACTACTTCCTTCTGGCAAATTCATTCTTTTTGTCATAAATGCAGGAAGTCTTTGAGGATTCTTTTTCCATTCTTTGTATTCTTTTTTAATTTCTTCTTTCAGATCTGGAAGATAAGGCAGTGATGGATTTGCCTTTTCCCAGTTAGATTCATCATCCACTTCTTCTTTTGAATCTAATCTGCAAATAAATGGCAGTAAACCATTATCAGGTTCTTCACCAAACAGAATATTATCTGATGTTTCAAGAAGATCGTCAAGCGGTCCTTCTCTTACATCCCCCTGTGTTGTATAATATGATCTCCTTGGGTGTTTTTTCTTTCCAAGTCCTGTTGTAAAAACATCAATATTTTTATAGTCCTCATACTGATGGATCTCATTAAATACAACTATTCCCGACCTTAATCCATCTTTTCCTTTTGGATTGTTGGTCCGTCCTCTGATTATTGCTTTTGTTTTTAAACAAGTTACTTTTTCTTTCGTCCAGTAGAAAAACTTTTTAAGTTTTTTTATCCACTTAGGCTGCTCAAATGCTTCTATGATGTCCTGTACTGGGCGCATTGCCTGTTCTTCATTATTGGCACAGATATCTACATCATAAGATCGAATACCGTTGTAGTGAGAGGATAGGCAAACAGATTCCAGCGCAATTGTTCCGTCTTTACCCGCTCCTCTCCCGATTAAACAAAATAAATCAGGCCATCTCGGCATACCAGAATCATCCCAATATGTGCAATCGTGCAATCCTATAACAAATTCCTGCCATGGAAATATCTCTTCGTAAGGGAAATACTGTGCTAACCCAATATACTTTTCCAGCTGTTCAGCATTTACATGTATTGCTTCATTTTCAAAACAATACTTTACATACTTTACAAGAGCCTTAATTTCCTTACATGTGTTTATCTCCCCGGATTCAACCATTTCTATAAATCGTTCAATCTGTATGCTACAATTCTTCATCCGGATCACCACCGCTAAGAGATGGTTTAATACCTATACTGTCTAATATTTTCAGCATTTGCGTATTAACTTTTAATACCTGTTCTACCGATTCATTCTTTTTTACACCTCTTTGTCCTCCTCCGTTGTTGTACGTCACTGTAACGCCTCTTGCTTTAACATCAAATATGAGCAAGTTCTTTGTGATCCAAAGTTCCATATAATCCTCTATCAGATCAGCATAATATTTTCCGGTTGTTCCATTTCTTTCCAGCTGATCGACCATGTCTGACCGAATATATTTATAATTTTCTGACTCTTTTAATGCTTCTGCAAGCACTACGCATTTTCGTTTTGCCATTATACCACCCCCCTCACGCGAAAATTATCCCGATTTCTTTTGTCGTGTCCTCCCACCGGTCTCCGCTTACTGGGTTAAAATGCGATTTTTTTCGACCGGGGGTATCTATAAAAAACGAATATCAATACCTATAAATCCAATCATTAAGGACATAACATTTTCGTTTAAAGAAAAACCAAACAATAATGTACCAGGATTAAAAATTACAAACTCTATCAAGCTACCACCTTTCTTCTGTCAAAGGTTTCTTTCCCTCAGGTTTCCTGTACCCATGTCTTTCTTCATGGCAATCATGGCACAGACTTATAAGATTTCTTTTTGTTTCTCCTCTCCATGTGTACCATATTTCAAGAGCAAGATCCGGATGTTTTTTAACATAATTACAATGGTGTACTGTATTTGCTTTTGTATATTTTCCTTTTGCTTTACAGTCCTGGCATTCGTAGTGATCCATTTCTAATACTTTGCTTCTAACGTGTACCCATGGTTTCCAGATATAAAACCTATGAATATCATTATCACTAATACATTTTTTTACATAATCAATCTCTATATTCTGCATTGGCTTCTCCTTTTTCCCCAATAGAAAACGCCCATCAATTTGACAGGCGTTTTCTTTAAGAGGACAGAATGGCATTTCCATGGACTTCCAGGGGAGAAAGCATGTTGCAATTGGTATTTATTACCTTTTGCATGATATAATTATAGCATACCTTTTTCAAACTTTTTCCATCAGTTTTCCATCAGTTATGTTAAGTAAATCTTTATGGCTTTTTTCAAAAGCAGTTAAAGCCTCGCCATGCTTATTTATTATGTGCTTATATGAATATCCCATGTCACAGGCTATTTGAGTAAAGTTTTTCTCTCCTCTTATGTATCTGCGATAAAGAACATCTATGTACAGTCCATCTGTTAAATCATGAATTTGATCTATGTACTTGTGTTTCAATTCCATATATTCTATTATTTGACTTTCTATCTCTTCTTCAAGAGTTACAACCTTTAATGCCTGTGATTCCGTTTGTCTTCCACTTGATCCCGACAACGTTGTTTGTACTCTATCAGTTTCGGAACCTCCTGTAACGATTCCTCTATTTCTTTTCGCCTCAATTAGCTCCTGTTTTTTATGCTTAATTTTTTGTTCAAGCTGTTCCAATTGACTTAGATACTCTTTTGCTTTCATTAATTTTTCACCTCCTGCTGCCCTGTCTGCCTTACGGCAGACTCACAACCCAAGTTGATTGATTTGTTTTTGTAAATCATCTAACGCAACCCATTTATTTTGTGCCACTGCTCTCAATTTATCATCATGGCTCAATCCCACTATATCCCCATAGCTTTGCTTTGAATTATCTATGAGATCCATGATTTTATTTTTCACGATCTCAACCTTTTCTAATTCAGCCGTTTTCATTCTGAAATACTCATTCTCATTCTTCAATTCTGCTGCCGTTGCCATCACAGCATCACCCCTTTCGCGGTCTATGTATCCTCCTAACCCTGTTTCCCGGAACATCAACATATTCCCCAGTATTAAGGAGAATACCGATTAAGTTTTCACTGGTTCCGATTAATTCACCATATCTTTTTTCTGGTATAACCATTACCGGAACTATCGGTACTACTGGCTTACCATCTTTTGTATATTCCCATTCAAGTTTCATTTATCCTCCTGCTGCCATTTGCAGCTTACCTTTATAAGCTTACCTGATACCGTACTTATTCTTGTATGCACTTGCCTTTTCACTGTATTTCTGAAATAGTCTTCTTTCCTGCGCTTTTTCTTTTCCTGTTGCTCCCGGTCTATTGCTGTAATATTCCAATGCGTGCTTTATAATCTGTGTTTCCTTATAATCATTCAATAAGGTTCCTCCTGTCCTGCTTCCGTTTGCAGCTTATTTTTTGAAAATTTCAGTTTTACTTGGCATGTAAATCAACCAATAGGGTGTAAGTACGCCACGCCCTTTCCACTTGTAAGAGCATAATCTATTTCTGATTTTGTACTATCTCCTATGTAACCGTCCACATTAATCACAAATATTTCGTCAGCCATATCGATTTTACGCTTATGCATATCATCAAGCATTTCCTTAGTTCCGTCCGACCAGACTTCATTATCTCCAGAATGTCCAAACAGTCCAACAGACATTACGATATACCCATCTAAGGTTAACTCTTTCTGCGTTTTAAAAAACTGCTCTTTAAATCGTGTACTGCCACATAAGGTAACTACTTTATATTTTCCTACCATGTTTAAATTCTCCTTAAATCTAAGTTTACATGACTAAACTACTGCATAAAAAAACTACTAACTTAATTACTGATAGCTAGTAGTTTTTACATTTTCATTTTATTTGCATCGAATTATGATCATAATCTTATCGTCAAATCAGTTTTTGTTATTCTTCCACGTAAACCTTGGACCTTCTTCCCCTATTTCTCCATTGGCTAAAAATCCCGCTTTTTGGAGAACTCTTTGAGATGCAATATTACCAGGATCTGTTTCTGCTTCCACATAGGATACTCCAGTCTGGTTACTGGCCCATTCAGCCATAGCAGTAACCGCTTCCGTCATCAGTCCCTTACCCTCGTATTCCTTTTTAATCCCGTAACCAATTTCAACCCTTCCATTATCATTTAGACCTTTAAAACATAAGTCACCAACAATCTGTTTACTACTTTTTAGCTGCATTATCCATATTGCATACCAAATTCGCTGATCAGGGTTTTCTCTGCAACCATCAAGCATTTCAGAATATGCTTGCTTCATTTCCTCATCCGTTTCTTCCCTAACCTTAATTTCAATCTCTTTATTAGAAATCGGATAGATTAACATTCTTTCTGTTGTTACCATAATCATTTTACTTAGTCTCTCCCATATAAAATATAGATTTGTTTTTCTCTTTATTAGTAAGTAATCTTCATAAGCATAATATCACTAAACATGCTAACTATCAATATTAAGTTATAAAAGTACAGTAATCCATAAAATACTAATTTTCCTGTTTTAAATACTTCCTTATTTCGGGCTGTACACACTCTGTAAATATTCTGCAGAAGGTTTTTGCGGATTGCGGATAATCAGATTCAAGACATTCCCATAAGTCTGTGAAATCGTCCATTCCGCTTATTTCTTCTACCTCATGCAGAAATTCATCACCAGAACCTGCCCTTATTTCTTTTATTTCTGCTATTAGCCTCTCTGCATCTATTTCAGACGAAATCCAGCTGATCAAATTTTCTTTGCTTGCTTCTTCATCAAATCGTGTTCGAT
>Ga0316602_10000593_pt1 | contig 16360 bp, 15 predicted proteins | sample OWC_soil_day10_C_FD_203103 | JGI IMG/M metagenome (GOLD analysis project Ga0316602, IMG submission 203103) | Wetland soil microbial communities from Old Woman Creek delta, Ohio, United States - OWC_soil_day10_CT | ecosystem: Environmental > Terrestrial > Soil > Wetlands | place: USA: Ohio... | reverse complement strand
TATATATATATCAAATAATCTAAGATAGGAGGCACATTATGGGAAATATTAATACGAGTAATAATCAGGATAATATTGCTATAACGCAAGAAGCATCCTATACAACTGGTTTGGACAATATAAGTCGCGCCATTCATAATCAACCTTTGAAAGAAAATAATAGCCAGGCAAATGAACGCCTATGGAATAACATCATAAATGATTTTGATCAAATATATCCTCATATTGATGAAAAAGATAGGCAAAAAGTTGCAGCTTCTAGAGAAGGCATAGAAGACGTTGCTATTGTACAAAGTAGCCGACATACCCATTGATAGACTTACGAATCTTTTTGTTTAGCATGTGTGTAGGATAGAGACAAAAAATCATCTAATATTTGCTTCCGATTTATTATCATCCTAAACAGGAGATAGTAAACGTGGATGTGATGAGTAATTATCGTGTCAACCAATGCACAAATGAAGAGGTACTAAAATGGAATATTTTTTAGCACCTCTTCATTATTGTTTCAAAACAATTAAATCAAGACGAATTATCAAGTCAAGTACAGCAATTTGTCGGGTTGAATAACCAACTACACGAAGGTTTTACTATTTATTGTGGCAGTATTCGACAAGGGCTTCAATGAGTGCATCAATATCGCTTTTACTATTCATGGGCGAAAAGCTGATCCGTAGTGCACTGTCGGCCAAAGCGCGACTTAATCCGAGCGATTCCAGCACGGAAGGGCCTCGGGTATGATTGGACTTACATGCTGCTCCGCTGGAAATGTAAATATCCTTACCATCAAGATAATGCAGGACCGTTTCATTTTTTATTCCCGGCAAGGAAAAATTTACGATATGGGGAGCACCCTGTTTATTTGAATTTATAACCGCCCTAGGTAGTTTATCAGTTATGGCCCGAATGCAATAATCTCGAAGTCCGGTCATGTGCGGTATATCTTTGCTCAGATTAGCAAAAGTTAACCGTACTGCTTCTCCGAAAGCAGCAATAAGTGGCGAACTCTCCGTCCCTGAACGCAGACCCCGTTCCTGCCCGCCGCCGAACATGATAGTGTACATATTTACGCCCTTTCTCACATAAAGCGCGCCGGCACCCTTGACACCATGTATCTTATGCGCACTGATGCTGATAAGATCGGCTCCAATGCTAGAAGCGGTGAATGGTAATTTTCCAAACCCCTGCACAGCATCGCAGTGCAGCAACGCCGGGGAGCATTTTCGTTTAATTATTGTTTTAATTTCATTTATGGGGAAAATGCAACCTATCTCATTGTTAACCATCATCGCACTTACCAGTACGGTTTGCTCATCAATGGCCCTTTCCATAGCTTCCATATCGAGCTGGCCCCCTGGTGCTGAAACATACTCCACCTCCCAGCCTTGTTTTTTCAGATCTCGTATCGTTTTAGTTACGGCAGCATGCTCAGCTACCGTGGTTACTATTCGTTTACCACGATTGGAATTAGCTAAACAAGCACCCATTATGGCTAGATTGTCGGACTCGGTGCCACCAGAAGTAAAGTAAATTTCTTCAGGTGCTACCTCAAGAGCATCGGCAATATTTTGGCGAGCTTTCTCAATTTCAAACTTGCTCTTCGCCCCCAGGCGATGTAGCGACGATGGATTTCCATATACTTCGGTAAGCATGTTCACAACTTTTTCCGTTACCTCCGGATAGGGCCTAGTGGTTGCGCTATTGTCCAAATATATCTCTGACACTTTTCTACCTCCGTTCATTTCGTTACTTTCCGGCCAACCTAATGTTGCTATTGTGTATCATTCGATTATGTTTCAGCTACAATTTTCCCGATGTCAGTAATATCATATCCGCCAATGTTACCAAATTCTTTTTTGAATGTGGCGGAACGGATAATCCTTAGCATGGTCATGACCTCATATGTATTGAGGTCATCTTTTTTTATAATAAGCTGATAGCGTTCTTTTTTTATAGGGATAAATTCAATATTATCCACTTGTTTTGCGATTTTTTCATTTCCGACAGCAACATCCACCTCACCACTACTAACTGCACTGGCTACTGTCAAGTGAGATGATGTCTCGTTGATATAGCCGTTAATCTGCATGCCGCTAATTCCAAGAAGTCTAAGATTCTCATCAAGTAGCACCCTGGAACCTGCGCCTTTTTCTCGGTTGATCATCGTAACGTCCTCACGCGCAAAATCACTCCACGTGTTAATGTTTTTCGGATTTCCTTTTGCAACATAGAATCCTTGCATTCTACATGTCAGATGGATAATGACAGCCGGAATCCCAGGGAGTAGTCTCCTTACATATGGAATATTGTACTGGTCTGTATCGCCATCCCACAAATGCGCTGCAGTAACCTGAACCTTCCCTTGATACAAGGAGATTAGGCTGTCATAGCTACCAATATACGCGCGCAGTGCTGACACTCCATTTAATCTCAAATAATTTGACAAAACATCTAAGATAACATCTTGTCCGCAAATAATGAAGTTTTTACTACTTTGATTTGTTCCAAACATTAAATCATTTTGGAGAAGGGACTTGTCATTCGATGCTCCCTGCAAATTTCTTGATTTTGCAATATAGTTATCTACATCTTCCTCTGTGAACCGAACTTTACGGCCAACTTTATAGGATGTGATTTCACCTCTTTTAATCAAATCATAGATTGTACTTTTACTAACATGCAAAATATCTGCCACTTGCTCTGTAGACAGTGCTTTATTATTGTCCATACATATCCGTCCATTCTATATTTATATGTGATTTAATGTAATTATATATCTTTTCGTATGTTTTTGCCACTAATCACTAGACTAAGTGCGTTTTAGTGATATAATTTATTTTAAATCACGTACAAATTATTGTTTTTTCGCGCTTATATGCAATTACGTATTGATTCGCACATTTTCAAGCAAGAAAGGAACGAGTTATGGTTAATTTATTAATTACTCTCTTGGCCGGAGGAAGTTTAGGTTTGGCATTTTATAAAATAAAAGTCCCTGGAGGACTTATGATTGGTGCCGTTCTTGGCGTAGCGGTGATAAATGTATTGTTTGGGGTTGCTCATATGCCAAATGAAGCAAAAACATTAGCCCTAATTATAGCAGGAGCGTTCATTGGTTGTACTGTGGAGAAAAGTGATTTAAAACGTCTTCCTTACATTGCGAAACCAACTGCGCTTATGTTATTTGCGTTTTTAATACTTAATTTATTTGTAGGCACAATTATTTATTTAATCAGCCCTTTAGATTTAGTAACATCGTTAATGTCAGCGGTACCTGGGGGAATCAGCGATACGCCGATTATAGCAGCAGACATGGGAGCCGATGCACCGAAAGTTGCGGTAATGCAAATGGTACGTCAAGTGCTGGGGATTGGAATATTCCCAGCGATGATTTTAGCTTATTATAACAGAAGAAACTTTACTGAAAACGTAGACAGAGAAACTTTTACCGCAAAACGAGGAAAATCAAGCACAAAATCTTGGCTAGCCTTTTCGGTAACAATGGTTGTCGCCGTAATTATGGGGGGTATCGGAAAATACTCAGGTATACCTGCAGGCGCATTTGTTTTTCCCATTATATCTGTTTTAATTTTAAAACTTATATTTGATTTCGCTTATCTGCCGCGTTGGGCAAAGCAAGGGGCACAAATTTTAAGTGGCGCATATATCGGAAGTAGCATTACGATGGTAGATATCTCGGATATGCGACATCTTTTACTACCCATTTTGATCATTATTATCGGCTATATTGCGAACTGCTTTATTACAGGAAAAATAATAAGCAAAATGTATGGGTTTACCAGAAAAGAAGCAATGTTGATTACTACTCCCGCTGGCGCGTCTGACATGGCACTAATTTCCTCAGATATTGGTGTGCAAAACACAGATATCATTGTAATGCAAATTATCCGCGCAGTTGTAGTAATGACATTTTTCCCTCAAATAATTAGTTTAATTTGCACCTTCCTTTAAGAACATGCACTTTGGCAATTTAATACTTAACATATAAACAAAATTGAAGGAGGCGTTTTGATATGAGTATAAAAGTTGCAATCAATGGATTTGGCCGCGTAGGTCGTCTTGCATTTAGACATTTTTTCGATTCAGATGAATACGAAGTAGTAGCAATAAACGATTTGGCCGATTCTACTATGTTAGCCTATCTTCTAAAGCATGATTCAACTCAAGGAATGTATAGGCTTGCCGACGAGGTAGCAGCTGGCGAAGACTATATCAATGTTAGCAAAAGAAAGATAAACGTTTATAAAGAAGCAGATGCTTCAAAACTTCCCTGGAGACAGCTTCGCGTGGACGTTGTACTGGAGTGTTCAGGCGCTTATTTGTCTAAAGCTAAATCACAGGCTCATCTTGATGCAGGTGCAAGTAAGGTTGTTATTTCCGCTCCGGCCGGAAAGGACATGCCGACCATTGTATTCGGCATAAATGAGAAGTTATTGACCCCAGATGATAAGATCATTTCAGCTGCCTCGTGCTCGACAAACTGCTTAGCATTAGTAGCTAAGGCATTGAATGACTATGTGCCAATTCAAAGCGGTATTTCAACCACAATTCACGCTTTTACAGCTACCCAAATGATACTTGATGGACCACAAAGAAAAGGGAATTTTCGAAGATCGCGTTCAGCACCGGTTAACATTGTTCCGACCACTGCAGAAGCTGCCAAAGCCATTGGACTTGTGATTCCGGAATTAGATGGAAAACTCAGCGGTTCGGCTCAACGAGTTCCAGTCGCTGCAGGATGCTTAATTATTCTTATCGCAGTTGTCAACGGAAAGGATCTAACGGTTGAAAGTATCAATGCGGCCATGAAGGCATGCTCATCAGATTCATTCGGCTATACGGAAGAAGAACTCGTCTCGTCTGATATAGTTGGAATTACCTATGGCTCATTGTTTGACGCTACGCAAACGATGATTAGTCAGATTAATGAGAATACATATCAAGTTCAAATAACATCGTGGTTTGACAATGAGAACTCATATGTAAGCCAAATGGTTAAAACGGCCAAGTATTTTGCAAAACTTTAATAACTAATACCATCCAATCCGTTTTATCAGAGGAGCGAAAATTTATACAGGAGTTGATCAGATCAATATGCAGAAAAAAACTCGTTTACTTACAATCATAATGCTTTTTGCCGTGTCATTAACGCTTTGGGGGTGTGCTTCTCAGCAACCCATCTCAAAAGCGCCAGAAACACAACCGCTGAAAAAGCTAACAGTAGCCGCAGCAGCTGACCTTGCTGTAGCCTTTAAAGAAATCGGTCAAAACTTTGAAAAAGAAAATGGTAATAAGGTTGAATTCAGTTTCGGCTCTACTGGTACGGCAGTCCACCAAATAGAAAATGGCGCTCCCTTTGATTTATTGGCCGCTGCCAATGTCAAGTATGTGGACGATTTAGATGCCAAGGGTAAGATTGTTTCTGACACCAAGCAACTATACGCTAGAGGTCGTATCGGTTTTGCGACTTTAAAAGGAAAACCTTATAATGTAAAAGATTTGACTGATTTAACTTCTCCTGATATCAAAAAAATTGCCATCGCCAACCCCGAACATGCACCATATGGACTTGCCGCAAAGCAAGCTTTAGAAAAAGCAGGTCTGTGGGACAAAATTAAAGCTAAGTTAGTATACGGCAATAATATTCAAGATACATTAAAACATGTCCAGACAGGCAATGCCGAGGTCGGCATTATTGCTCTCTCCTTGTCAAAAAGAGATGACATTGATTTTTCTCTGATTGACGACAACCTTCACGAACCTCTTGATCAGGCCTTGGCTGTCGTGAAAGGCACTTCCAACGAAGCATTGGCTCGCCAGTTTATTCAATACGTGAACGGTCCTGAGGGCCGAGTTATTATGAAGAAATACGGGTTTGTTCTACCAAGTGAAATGTAGGTGTAATCATCATGAATATATCTGCTCTGAACCTATTTCCACTTATCTTGTCGCTAAAGGTAGCGCTCAGCGCTACCTTGCTAAGCATTGCCATCGGTATTCCGATGGCCTATTTTCTTTGTAAATCTAATAGTAAAATAGCTGATCTAGCTGACTCACTTCTGACATTGCCAATTGTACTATCGCCAACGGTCCTTGGTTATTATCTCTTGATATTGTTGGGGCGTCAAAGTTTTATCGGCAGCTTTCTTGAAGAAAACTTCAATGTCATGATTGTGTTTACTCCGATCGGTGCTACGATTGCAGCGATGATTGTATCAATTCCCTTCATGATTAAGACTGCCCGAACGGCATTTACCTCTATCGACAAGGATTTAATTCACGCAGCGCGCCTTTTAGGACGAACTGATTTTAATATTTTTCGTACAGTTCTGTTCCCGCTGGCGTGGCGTGGTATATTGTCAGGCATTATTCTCTCATTTGCCCGCGCTTTAGGAGATTTCGGCACAACGCTTATGGTTGCTGGTAATATCCCGAACAAAACAACAACGATGCCGCTTGCCATTTATGATGCCCTTCTAGCAGGCAACACCGAGCTTACTGATATGCTAGTCGCGATCATGACAATTGTCGCTTTGTCCATCCTGTTCCTGCTCAATCAATTTGACAAAAATATTCTTAGGAGATAATAGTATGCTTGACGTAACTATTCGAAAAAGTTTAGGTGATTTTAAATTGCACGCTAATTTCCATGCGGATAATGAGATACTTGGCGTTCTTGGTCCCTCCGGTAGCGGCAAAAGTATTACATTGCGTTCAATCGCTGGAATTGAAACCCCAAACGAAGGAAGAATTGTGGTTAATGATCGTGTGCTTTTTGATTCCAGGGAAAAGGTTAATATACTCCCACGCCAACGAAACATCGGCTACGTTTTTCAGAACTATGCCCTTTTCCCCCATCTTACAGTCAAGGAGAACATCGCTTTCGGGTTACAAGGTTTGAATAAGCGGGATAAAACAGATCGTGTCCAAGAAACACTTCATATTTTTCGTCTCAAAGACCGCGAAAATCATTATCCAGCACAGTTGTCCGGCGGCCAGCAGCAGCGAGTGTCGCTGGCGCGTACACTTATTACGCGCCCCGACCTTTTGTTACTCGATGAACCATTTTCTGCTCTGGATAACCATATTAAACGCCACCTGGAAAATGAACTACTTGAAATCATTCGAAATAATTTTACAGGAACAGTTTTACTCGTAACTCACAATATTGAAGAGGCCCATCGCCTCTGCAATCGCATTCTGGTTTATGCTCATGGTAAGAGTGTTCAGATGGGTGATAAGCATGAAGACGATAACGACCCCCAAAAATTGAATACATTTTACTGTCAGCTTGTCGATGTAATGGATGGAACGTTCTATATTTCAATCACAGTTAACTGTGATAACCACTTTATTCACATAGATATGGATAAAATGAAGTGGAACTGCCTGGCAAAAAATATAAGAGACAAAGTATATTTACATATTCCACCTGAGAAAATATTTTTCATTGGTTAAGCGTAAGCGTCAAAAAAGAAAGTGGGTAAAAAAAGAACAAAACCTGATGTATACTAGAAATACTCAAGATTTGTTCTGTTTGCATCTTGATTGAATTTGAAGGGGGACAGGGGGTAAGTAGCCCGGAGGAGTTCCACCCCCAGGCTCTTCTCAGAACCGTACTTGAACCTCTCGACTCATACGGCTCCCATCATCTAATCGTTGGAGTAATTCCCATTTGCCAATGAATAAAGAGTCTAGGTCCATAGTAACACCGCCAATTTGTTTGATAAATCATTATCTACAAACCCGTGCATATTTTAGTTTCTAATATCAATCGTCTGCAAATTCAAAATAATATTTAGCTAAGCTATTCCATCCAAACATACATAATCAGTTACGCACAAAATGTTTAATTTCTTTCGCTGCCTGTTCCGCTGTAATATCACTCACATCAATTTTTTGCGTATCCATATCGCGGTATAAAGCAAGTCGAGGTATGCTTCTTTCAATAATATCCTGTTTACGGATATCTGCTTCCACATCGTTTTGCAACCGAGCTATCAGCGCCTGCTCGGAGCATATCAGTGATATCTTATGAAGTTCAAATTCTAAACCTTGCAGCCGCATCAATAATTGATCGAAAATGTCCTCCTGATGGATCACCCAGCAGAAAATTACATACTCGTACCCGGTATTATTCAAAAATGATTTGAGCAGATAGCAGATGTTATCCATCACCATCTCTTTGTTTTCTTCTGTAACGACAAACGGGTTCATGTTCCAACACCAGTCGCCGTCCAACCAAACACCCGGCGTCAAAATTTCAAGTAGCTGTCTACATACCGCGCTCTTACCAACCCCCATTGTACCATTGATAACGATTAGCTTTTTCATTTTTATCACCACAACTGACTCAATATGCGTTTTGATAGAAAGACGATACTAATACACGAAAATCGGAGTTTTGCGAAAAGGCTTGCCCCCCCTTTATTTGTGAAATAGAGAAGCTGATTCGCCTATTTCCAAATAGAATCAAGAGGAATGATCTCCTGAAGACATATATCGTCACCCATTTTTAAACTTTTTAACAATTCTACAACGACTTCACAGCCAAAGGCTTTTTCGAAAAGAAATTTACTATACCCGGTAGTACATTGACACCATGATATTCTTTTATAAACTATGGAAAAATGCTTTTAATTCCTGTTTGATATCGGCAGGCAAAAGTTTATCCGGAATACCAAGGCTAGCGCCCTGTATTCCGTACAGCATATGCAGGCAGGCACCGGGGTCGCGTTGGAGACGGACGCGGCGAAACGCTTCCTTCGCGCCAATCTCCAATAGCTGCTCCGTCGTTTCAATGCCAACAGCCCGCAGATTTTCTTCTAACACCTTGCCTACATTGGGCAGTTTTAATAATTCGCTCATACCTTATCCCTCTAATTACAGTTCGTTTACATCAAAGTCTTTTGCACCAAAGCTGGCGCAATACCAATTTCAACATGCGTCACCCCAGGTCGATAATGCCGCCAGATAGTATGTGTAAAAATATCACAGTTATTAAGCTAATCACTCTAATTGACCATATTGCTTTCTGCGGACACAAAGAATCGCTGGTATAATGAATAGTTGTCAGGGCATTCTCCGAATTTTAATTCTCCCTCAGAAAGTGGACATTAAATTTTCAAGGCTTTTCGTAATATCCTCATCGGTAAAACAGTATTTCATGTCGGTGAAATTACCCCTAAGTTTTTCAACTTCTTCCTTGATGTTTTTATTCTTTAGAACGATGTCCGCTATATATTCTGCCGTCTGTTCAAACTCTTTGTGTCCGAAGCCGAATCTCGTCATTTCAGAAACGCCAAGCCTGATTGCACCGGAAGCCGAGAAGCCTTCTTCTTCGGGCGTAGCCTGATAGTTGACGATGATATTGTTGTTTTCGAGCCTGTTTGCTATTTCCGGCCCTGTGCCATATCCCACCCTCACAATTACCTGATGAGTTTCCGTGTAAGATATGGAAGGATCGCCGGCAACATCCAGCCCGGCATTCTTAAGACATTTTGCAAAATACTTGGCATTTTGGATTATATTCTTCTGGTACTCATCTTTGAAACTGTTCATTTCATATGCTGCCATCAACAGCCCAAGCATAGTACCCAGGTGGTGATTGCTTACGCTTCCTGGAAAAGCCCTTGTTTCGATAGTTTCCCATAATCCGAATTTATAATCATCCTTGTCGTAATTGCCTGCAATGATTCCTCTTTGGGTGCCGAAGAAGGTCTTATGAGTTGAACCTGTGACAATTTCAGCACCTTCAGCAAATGGATTTTGGAAGTAATCTCCTACCAGGCCAAGTACGTGGGCCATGTCATACATGATAACCGCATTGATTTTCTGTTCATCGATAAACTGCCGGATTTCCCTCACAGGTTCTTTACATAATACCATGCTCTTACCGAAAATGATAAGCTCCGGTTTATACTTCTCTATGACTTTTTTCGTTTCCTCAACATCGATTTTGAAACTGTTATCCTTTTCTACCGGAAAATTGACAACTGCGTTTTTTTCGGTGACAGGATCAATGGCTATGTAGTCATGCAAAGCGCCCATAGGCTGAGCACTCAAGTGCCCCCCCCTGATGATGTGATTGTTTAATACATAGCCCAAACGTGAAGCGTCCTTTTTTCTATTTACCCTGTTTTTGAAATCCATAATCGCACTAAAAACTGCAGAGTTTGCCATCTGACCGCTGACAACTCTTGTTTCTACCTCAGTACAATTGAGGTATTTTTTCAGTTCTTCTATTAATAAATGTTCGATCTCATCAATGAATCCAGTACCTTGATAGTAAAAAACATCGTAGTCATAGAACGATTTCATTTTCTTGTGCTCCGCATACCGGAAAGAAGGATCCATCACCGACAACAGTCTGACAGCGGAAGAAGGGGTCTGCTCAGAGGGGATAAGGTTAATGGTTTCTTTCTGTCTCCATAAAGTGTTCCGACAACTTCTTGCGATAAGATTCAAAGCTTTGGTCTTGTAATCTGCCGAACTGCCGAATTTACAGTCTACTTCGAATCCATAAATAATCGGTCTGGCAAACGGAGGAGCATCGCTTTTCAGATGATACGGAGTGATAACAGCCTTTACCTTGTTTCCTCTGATTTCTACCTCCACATTGTCGTTCAGTTCTACATCGCCATTAAGAAGGGCCAGACCGATTGCTCTCGTTGCTCTATCATCGGTAATTTTGCTTTCAAGCCCATATCCTTCGGTCTTTAAATAAGGCACCATTGTTGCACTTGTTATGTAACCTATTTCCTTATCACCTTTGAAAACCTTGCAGCCTGCCCTGGCAACACCTTTATCAATCAATGTGATCGGTTTTACTATTCTGGTCAAATCCGCCAGGTTGGCAAAATCTCTTTCCATTATCTTTTTATAACCTTCATATTGTTTTGCCAAAGATTCTCTGCCGATATAATCGCCTTTGGCTTCAGCAAAGCTTACGGCAAATTTAGCCAAAGGGCATGAGAAAATCGGGATTTCCCTGCCGTCTATGGCCAGTCCCAACTCATGTCCATAAAGAGGTAGTCCGGCTTCAAGCCTCAGTGTATCTCTGGCGCCAAGGCCAATAGCCATAGCCCCATACTCAAGCAACCTTTCCCAAATTACGGCTGCCTCAGAAGCTTTAATAAACAATTCAAATCCTAACGGCTCTCCGGTATAACCCGTCCTGGCAACAAGCACTTCTCTATCGTCAAACTTTAGAATATCCAGTGCGTTCTTTACCGGTTCCGTAAGATAAACGCTGCCGGTAAGTTTACTGAGGATGTTCTTCGAGTCTGGCCCCTGTATGGAAATCATTGCAATCTCTTTAGACTTATTGGTAATCCCTGCGTCAAATTTTGCTATTTCTTGTTGTAAATGTTCCCAATCCGTCTCGGCGTTGGCAGCATTTACAACAAGCAAATACTCATCTTCATAAAAGCGGTAAAGATAGGCATCATCCACCGCTCCGCCATTCTCGTTCGGAATCATGGTATATTGCGCCTGTTTAAGGTCAAGGGCAAAAACATTATTCGTTAAAACATATTGTAGAAATTTCGCAGCTTCTCTACCGGATATAACGAATCGTCCCATGTGGGAAACATCAAATATGCCGGCCTTTTTCCTAGTATAAATATGTTCCTCGATGATTCCCGATTTATAATTGATCGGCATTTCCCATCCGCCAAAATCCACCATCTTTGCGCCTGATTTTACGTGATTGTCATAAAGTACTGTCTTTTTTAACGCTGTCATATTATCAAACCCCCATAATTTTCCTGAAGAAAACTGGCAATGAACTCCGCGTTTTTTCGATACCCAAACACGATAAAGTAGACTTAGCTTCAGATGGGGTTTTAACTCCACCTGAAGGTTAGTCGCTCTTATCCAGGGACTTAGCCGCTCGCCTGTGCCCTTTGGGTATAGCTCGTAAGAGCTATAGAGCGGGTTAGTCTCGGATAAACCTGGTAAATATTGGAGTGTATTATGGTGAAAATATTCTCCTTTAATAAATAAAATCCTTTATCCAGATAAACTAAATTTTGTGGTGCTGTGTAAAATTCTTCACTAAGTCAAAGCTATTTAATCTTTCCTCAGAATATTAGGCGTCTATCTCTGATAGTTCGTTATACCTTGCAACACCCTCTTCATAAAGGCATTCACAGATCAGCTCACAGTAATCCTCATCTTCCCGCTGCATATTCTTATGACGTTTCTCCAACTCATCCCTTTGTCTTCAAACATAAACATTGTCTTTACCACCCTATCATTTTAATTTTCAATAAAAAAACCGTAAACGGATGACGATCCGCCTACGGAATAGCTAATAATAAAATATCCACAGTTGGCTTTGAAATCAGTCCTTCTACCGCACTGCTTCCGATATGGTTGATACGTTTTATATACTCATTGTTTATACAATTAAAAAGTTGTCTTGCTTCGATTTTATACCATTCTTTATATTGGGGATTGTGCTCTTTTAGGATAATGGGAAACAACTCCCACAATTCTTTCAATGACATCTCTGATAAGTCTTTTTTCATGCTTACCACCTTATCAGTAGGTTTGTAAAAGGTTACTACTCCAAGAGATGATTTTATCGTAATATAAGACTAAATCCGTCCCATCCATTGCAGTTAGCTTTTTTCTATCCATACAAATATTCAGTATCTCTTTATCTATCCCATTTAAATGTTTTTCCAGATCTGTCTTGTGGCTTATATATTGATTTGTTTCATCAAAATACTTGGCTTGCAAAATAAAAAATGCCGACTTGTAAAGTGCCGATAACATTTCAGAACTGTCTTCATAGATAAAATTATGGCAGCACGCATGATACAAATTGCACGCACCTATTTTTATAGCACGTTTAACATCATCTTTGTTAATAAGCGGCAGCAAATAATCTATGCTGCCATAGATTGGTTGCGTATCATAATAGAATTGAAATAAATCAGATTTTTCCCAACTCGAAATTTCACTTTGTCCGGAAATAAATCCGCAAGCTTTTTCCTTATAAGGCATTTGGGAAATTATAGCTCGATATTTTTTCAAATCTTTCATAGTTAGTTCATTCAAGATAACTACAATATCTATATCACTACTATCACTCGCTTCTTTTCGTTTGTAGCTTCCTTGCAAGCCGATAAAAGTAACCCTATCCCCATATTCATTTTTTATTTTTATTACAAGTTCATCTATCCAATCATCTATAAAGAAGGACATTTTCTCACCTCATATGATACTAAGGAACTTCGTGCTAAAGTGGCTCAAATTCTGTTTCGACGTTCTCGCTTTGTTTGGCATTTGAATCATATTTACACATCCCCCATTTTGCAGCGGTTCATTTTTTTCTACAGCCCAAATATATTGGCAATATCCTTCTCCGAAATTTCCCGCCTGCTTTTTTTGCCGACGTTTTTCATCATACTGGCTAGTTTCTGTTCCATGGATTTTCTGACCAGTTCCTGCCCATCCAATGCCCTGAGCTCAAAAAACAGCATGGGATTTACATCCAATCTAGCCCCAATCCCGTACAGCACCGCGGCGACATGCTTGCACATGCTGGCCGAGTCAGGGCAACTGCAGCCAAAATGGATTTCTTTCGGAGCCGGAAACAATCCATACTTCTTCTCGGTGAACAAAACCTCCAGGTCTTGGGGAAATTTTCCTTCAATCAATTGTTCCAGCGAATCAATCCGATGATTGCACAAGGCCGCGACCTGTTTCCATTTCTCACCACTTAAAGCATCGATTCGAATCGCAACCTCATAGGGGCGGGAACCGCTGCCCTGCACAAGAGCCTCTACCTTACCCTTAGATATCTTCAAATTCAGGACGGCATGATTCCTCACATAGCTTTTGCCCCGACCGATTCGATTGTCATAGTCCGCATAACTCTCAAGATTCTTGTTCCACGCCTTTCCCCACCAGTTTTTAGCCAGTGTTCTGCCTTCAATGATTACAGGTTCGATAGCAGGATCTTTCTTCTTCAGTTTCGCCAGAGCCTTGGTCGCCTTTTCCCGTTTCTCCGCCACGGATATATACTCTGGAAATCCATAATACCCCATTATGCATCACCGCCCAAAGCAAATATCTTCAGCAACTCTGCGTTGTTGTACTCTGTAATCCACTGCTCACCACCAGCGACCAGGAGTTCTCCCGATAATTTCTGTTTTTCCTGGATAATGGCGTCAATCTTTTCTTCGATCGTGCCTGTTGTAACAAATTTGTATACCATGACATTCCTGGTCTGACCAATACGAAACGCTCGGTCTGTTGCCTGATTTTCAACAGCCGGATTCCACCACCTGTCAAAATGAATCACATGGTTGGCTGCCGTGAGATTAAGGCCCACACCACCGGCCTTGAGAGACAGAACCATATACGGCACATAACGCTCGCCGTTAAACTGTTCTACCATCTCGCTCCTTCTTTTCACCGAGGTACCGCCATGAAGCACGAACCCCTCTTTGCCAAATATACTCCGGAGAAACTCAGAAATCGGCTCCGTCATCTCCCGGAACTGGGTGAAAATGAGAACCCGTTCTCTTTTTTCACGGATGGTTTCACAGATTTCCCTCAATTGTTCAAACTTTCCGCTATGCTCCGGTTTAAATTCTTCCCGGCCCAAATAATGATCCGGATGATTGCAGATTTGCTTGAATTTCATGATGCTTGCCAGCACCAGCCCCTTGCGCTCCATCCCTTCCGCAGCTTCCAGTTTTTCCGCAATCTGTCCGAGCAGCTGTCGGTAGAGGGCCATCTGCTTCTGAGTCAAGATGGTGTAGGCGTTCATTTCCAGTTTGTCCGGCAAATCCGCAATAATGCTTTTATCGGTTTTCAGCCTGCGCAGCATGAAGGGCTGAATCATCTTGCGCAGCTTGGTATATCCGTCCGCGTGCTTTGCCAGCCCTTTTGTAAAGTCAGTAAATTCCTTGCCTGTTCCCAGCAATCCCTGATTCAAAAAATCGAACAACGACCACAGGTCACCCAATCTATTTTCAATCGGCGTCCCCGTCATGGCTATCCTCATTTTGGCGGGAATGGCCTTCACTGCCTTGGTCTGCTTGCTGCCAGGATTCTTTATGGCCTGCGCTTCATCAATAATAAGGCAATCCCATTGCCGGTCTTTTAATGTTTCCAGGCGGACTGTCATCCCATAGGTAGTAATGTATAAAAACACTCCGTCCTTGAGCTGGATGGTTTTCGAACTTTTTAAATCGCTTTTGTGGAGTATCTGATACGGCATCTCCGGCGCAAATTTTTCGATTTCCTTCTGCCAGTTGCCGATGAGCGACGCTGGCAGGATCAGCAGTGCCTGCCCTCCGCTATGAATCCGCTGGTATTCTAAAAAGGCAATCATCTGCACTGTTTTACCAAGCCCCATGTCATCCGCCAAACAGGCGCCAAAACCGAATTTCGATATCTGAGTTAGCCAGTGATACCCAGTTTCCTGATAGGATCGCAGGCTCGCGTGAACCGAAGGCTCTACGTCGACTTTTTGCATGGCAGCGGGGTGAGTCAAGGTTTCCTTCATGGCTCTAAACCATTGTCCGTTCGTAACCGAAACAGTAAGCTCATCACTTGAAATATCCAGCAGCCCGCCCAGGTTAAATTCTAGCCGCATGGCCTCTCCGAACGACAAGGCTTCGTTGTTTGACAGATCTTTAACTTTTTCAAAAGCCTGCAGAACCGCTGCCAATTTTCTTTTGTCTATTTCAACCCATTTGCCTTTATATTGAACCATTCCCTCCGCCATGGTCAAAAAAGCCCTCAATTCCTGCTCGGTGAGCACTTCATCGCCTACGGTGAGCGTTGGCAAAAAGTCCATAATGGCTTTCAGTCCTACTTTGGACGGTTCTTTTTCTCCCACTGTGATCGACAGTCGAATCGAGTTGCTGCTTTTACGCCACCAATCAGGCACTCTACACAGAATCCCGGCTTCTTCATATAATGTCGTCTCCTTTAAGACGGTATATGCCTCTTCGGTTGTGAGCTTAAGCGGCGAGAACAGTTCCCCGCTTTCTAGCAGTTCCGAAATGAAAGCGCTCTTTTCAGCTGCCTTGATGACCGTCGAAATAAGCGACAACAATTTCCTTTCATCTCCGTCGAATTCTTTTAACGCATTTTTCAGTGGGGTATGAATTGCCCGCTTGCTTTTGACCGGTTTTGTCGAATAAGTCGCCATAAAGGCAAATGGGTGCTGCTCCGCTTGATTCTCGACCAAATGAAAAAACACCCTGCCCGCCACATTGATGTTGGCATTATGATCGGTAAAATATCGTGCGACGGTCCCGTCGTATGTTTTGATATCCCGTTTGAACACCGCAAAGAGTGATTTCCACAC